>Ga0181562_10000484_pt1 | contig 32803 bp, 3 predicted proteins | sample 011ome_26_FD_139344 | JGI IMG/M metagenome (GOLD analysis project Ga0181562, IMG submission 139344) | Coastal salt marsh microbial communities from the Groves Creek Marsh, Skidaway Island, Georgia - 011511BT metaG (megahit assembly) | ecosystem: Environmental > Aquatic > Marine > Intertidal zone...
GTCGTCGTCGTCGTCGTCATGCATGTCGAGAATATGAACCGTCACACCCAAGACCACGCCGCACGACCGCATTCCACGCCGCACGCCCCATGTCCACCGTGCGCGACTTCGTGCGCGAGCACGCGCAGCCGTACGATGACGATTTCGCACCCTCGCTCGCACCGCCGACGCCGCGCACGCTCGCACTGCTGTCCCGCGCGCGCGAGCTGTTCGCCTTGGAACGCCAACGCGGCGGCGTGCTCGACATTGACACCTCCACGCCGTCGCACGCCACGTCGCACGGGCCCGGGTACATCACCGACGCCGCGAGTGATTGCGTTATCGTCGGCATGCAAACCCCGGTGCCGCTGCAACGGACGATGAAACCGCTCGGAGGCATGCGGGTGATTGAGAAGGCGTGCGCCGAGCGCGGGCGCGCCGTCGACGTCGGCGTGACCAAGTTCATGGATGACTGGTGCGTGACGCATAACGACGCCGTGTTCGCGCTGTATACGAATGAGATGAAAGCTGCGCGGCGCGCACACGTTTTGCTTGGGCTACCGGATGCGTACGGACGCGGTCGATTGATTGGCGATTACCGACGCGTCGCGCTGTTTGGCGTCGACGCGTTGCTCGCGGATAAATCCCGGGACGCCGAGGCGATGCCCGTGGACACGGAGGACGACTTGAGGTGTAAGTTTGAAGTCACGCAGCAGATTCGCGCGTTACGCGCGCTGAAGGACATGGCCAAGGCGTACGGGTGTGACATTGGTCCGCCCGCGACGTCGGCTCGCGAGGCGATTCAATGGACGTACTTTGGATATCTCTGCGCGGTGAAATCACACGACGGCGCGGCGATTTCGCTCGGGCGCGTGGATGCTTTTTTTGACATTTACATCGAGCGCGACGTGACGAGCGGGAAAATCACCGAATCGCAGGCACAGGAATTGATTGACAATTTTGTTTTAAAGCTGCGCATGGTGCGGCAATTACGGCCGCTCGCGTACGAGGAGATTTTCGCGGGCGATCCGCAATGGTCGACGACGTGCGTCGCCGGATGCTCGCTCGACGGCGATGGTCGACACATGGTGACGAAGACGTCGTGGCGTTTCTTGCACACACTACGAAATCTAGGCGCGGCGCCCGAACCCAATCTCACCGTGCTTTGGTCGAGCTCGGCGCTGCCGAAACCGTTCAAGCAATTCTGCGCCGAAATCTCCATCGGCTCGTCGACGATTCAATACGAAAACGATGATTTGATGCGCGAAATGTTACAGAGCGATGATTACGGGATCTCTTGCTGCGTCTCTGCCATGCGCTTGGGGACCGATATGCAATACTTTGGCGCGCGGTACAACATGCCAAAGTTACTGCTCATGGCGCTTAATAACGGCAAGGATGAAATCACCGGCGCGCAAGTCGCCCCGGCGTTGTTTGAGGATGTCCCGGGAGATGGCGAGATTTTGTCATTCGATGACGTCATGAATCGATTTAAAGCTTACATGGATTGGTTGTGCGCGCTGTACGTGAAAACGATGAACGTTATTCACGCCTGTCACGATTTACGCTGTTACGAAGCCATTTTCTTTGCGTTGATGGATACAAAGCTGTCACGTTCGATGGCGTTTGGCATTGCCGGATTGAGCGTCGTCGCGGATTCGTTATCGGCAATCAAGCACGCTCGAGTGCGCGTCGCGCGAGACGCGTCGACTGGATTGACGAAAGATTTCACCATCGAAGGCGAGTACCCAAAGTTTGGCAACGACGACGACGCCGTGGACGCCATTGCGGTATTCTTGGTGGATTACACCATTCGCGCCTTGCGTAAAACTCCTGCGCATCGCGGCGCCACGCACACGCTGTCCATTTTGACCATCACATCCAACGTGATGTACGGCAAAGCTACGGGCGCGACTCCAGATGGTCGACCCGCGGGCGCTGCGTTCGCACCGGGCGCCAACCCCATGCACGGCCGCGATGCAAATGGCGCGTTGTGCTCGTTGAACTCTGTCTCCAAGCTCCCGTACCCGTCGTGCGCGGATGGCATTTCAAACACATTCTCCATCACCGCGCCGTCTCTCGGCAAGTCGCGCGAATCGCAAATTTCAAATTTAGTCGCCATGCTCGACGGGTATTTCGCTCGAGGCGCGCAACACTTGAATGTCAATTGTTTGACGCGAGACGTGCTCGTGGACGCGATGGAACATCCGGATAAGTACCCGACGCTGACGATTCGTGTGTCGGGGTACGCGGTGAATTTCATCAAGCTCTCGCGCGAGCATCAAGAGGAGGTCATCAGTCGTACGTTTCACGCATCGTTATAAAGGGCGAGGCGCGTGACCTTGTTTTTCGCGTTTTACTTTTACGTTTTAACATTTCAGCGGCGCTAGTGGTACATCAGCCAGTTCTTTCTTTCAACTTCAAAACAATTCCAAAAATTCACAAAAATTCATCATCCAAACAACATGGCGCCCGCCAAATCAACATCGCCGCCCGTGACTTCTAAAGCCTCCAAAGCCTGAGCGCGGGTGAACCCGAGAGAAATTAATTGTGATACCTTGTCTTCGTTCACCGAGCGCGGGAGAGCGTCGACGACGGAACCGGATGGCGCGGATGCCGTGGGCGGCGAGGCGCCGCCGTCGAAACCGCGTGGAATCTCCGCCTCGCCTAAAAATGGCAATTCAACATCCGCTGAACCAATAGCGAGGACGTTCTTGCGCAGATCAATCGTACACTGATGCCGACGTAACATGTCGAGACCGAAAATAAAATCAATATCTTGCTCCTTTTCCAAAACGGTGATTGCCGTCGATAAAAACGTTCCGCCCACCTTCATCGGCGCTTGGTGAATGCGCCCCAAAATCTTCTGCGTGCCCACGCCCTTGGCCGTTCCTTGAAATCTATCATCAATCAATCGCTCAAGACCACACCTGCGCGCGCACGTCACCGACATGATGGACATTTGAGCGCCGCTATCCACAAACGCCTTCAACGCCACGCCGTTGATTTCGGCATCCACGTACAACATAACCACTTGTCCAAACACTTCAGGCGTTTCATCAATCGCCGTCCGCATGTTTTCCTCAACATTCGCCTTACGTATCGCCTCTTCAATCTTTCGCTGCGCCTCAATGTCGAACGGATCGCTATGTAACAACGCCAGCTCTTCGTTGCGAATTCTCATCGCTTCGGCTTCGCGGCTATGAAACTCCCGCATGCGCGTCTGAAACGTCTCCACATCCCCCGAATCGATCGCCCGCGCGAACAACGGATCCGACATACGCAAACGTTCCATCGCGACGCGATCGGCGGCGAACGCACGCATCATCGCCAAGGGATCCACCGCGGAACCATCCGAGCTCGTCGCCCGCGCCCCACCCATGGATGAATTCCCCGACCCGTTCGTCGTCGCCGTCGCCGCCGCGTGCCCACCTCCGGGCGCGACGAGGGCGACTAAATCATTATCTTTAAATCCACACCGCGCGAGCGAGCGATCGGAGGCGGAGGACGACGACGTGGAGGCGGTTTCAAGCGTGCGTCCATCCACCGTGGCGATGAGCGCGCGCACGTCGCGGTCGAGTTCCGCGCCCACCGCCGCCTTGAGATCGGCAATCGTGGCCGAGCCGTCGATGGTGATGCTCACGACGCCATCGATCGAGGGCACGGCCACGGTGAGGCGCATCGCGACGGAGAATGCGGTCGCGTGTGTCGTGCGATCTCGTTTTTGCGTCACAATTGCGCACGATGCGTCGATCTGCGGCGCCGAGAAGCGATGGACGGGCGACGCCATCGCGCGCAAAGGTGACGCCGCCTACGATGCGTGCGTCAGGGGCCAAAGCGTCGAACGAGGCGATGCGATATCGACGGATGATGATGATGATGATGACTGTGATCGCGATTGTTGGATTAATCTTTGGCGCGCGGTATTCCCAGCGCACGGGCGACGACGTGGTCATGACGGCCGACGCACCGTCCGAACACGACGGTCCTCGCGCGATCATTGGCGATGCGAACGAATGGCTGCCACCGCAGCGCGAGATTGGGGCGCGATTTCTCGAACGCGAGCGGGACGCGTGCGCATTCGCGTCGGCGCCCACCGTCTCGAGCGCCGTTCGTGGCGCCCAACCGCGGTTAATTACGAAAAAGGTCACCACCGCCGCGTTACGCGATGCATTTACTTTGCCTGCGTTATTGAAACGGAGCGGGAAGACGTCGGTGCAGCACGCGCATCCGGCGTATCACATCGTCGCGGGTGGTTCGGTGGAACGGATGACGACGCTCGAAACGTTCATTGAACGGTATTTGCGCACCGATGACGTGGCGAACGTGAGCTTTGTGTTTGATTCCATGTCAGATGTGTTGAGTGACAAACGGTTAAAGTCGAAATCGAGCGGGAAATCACTCGTGCCGCGACGATTGGGGCACGCGGTGGATGAGCCAGAGGCGGTGATTCCGGTGCTCAGCGTCGGCGGCGACGGCGCGGGATTGGCGATGCATCAGCACGACGCGACGTTATTGACGCTGTTGCACGGGTACAAGTTGTGGCTCGTGGCTGCGCCCGAGGTGGCAATGCCGGATTTTGTGTTTGACAGCATGCATGGGTACGGGTACATGTTATTAGAGGACGCGTTGAAGCACAGGGGCGAGGCGTCCATGTCGGGCGTGCAATGGTGCGTGCAGCCGCCAAACACCGCGGTGTATTTACCCGGGCATTGGTGGCACGCGACGGTGAATTTAGGCGAAGCCGTGGCGTTTGCGGAGCAACTCGGTGGGGGGTTTACGCCCATGGCGTATGAAGCGGCGGCGGCGACGACGGGGAAGCAGCGCGCGCAGACGTTGTCGGCGCACGCCCGGGATTACATGTTCAAGGACAAGGTGGATGTAGCGATTAAAACAGCGCAGGAGGCGATTGAGGTTGATCCGTTACAAGTTATGGCGCGATTTGTGCTCGCAGAGTCGTACGCGAGGCTTAAAAAGGCGCCAGAGGCGTTACAGTCGATGCGAGACGCCGCCGAAGCGGTTCGGTCGTCGTCGAGGCGCGCGACGCCACCCGTGCCTGAACTCTTTGCTGATTCTTTGTTACGCATCGCGTACACGCTGTGCGTGCCTTTGGCGGAATTGTCCAAGGAGGCTGTGCCGATGGGTATGGAACTCATTCGTGAGGCGCTCGAGGCGGTGCCGACGAGTTTGGAGAATAATATTTTGAGCGACGTCTTGGGCGAATGTTCGCCCGACAAAGTAGTACGACAGGAACAATAGGAAGGATATATCATTACAATTCGCGCGCGCGTTGCATTGCAATACTAATATTGTCATCATCATCATCATCACGCTCTCGTGCAGCTACGTGTGCGACGATGCGAACACAAAGGCGTGGGCGAGAATGAGCTTGGGAAAAAAGCCGTGCCGAGCGACGTCTACGAGCGCCTCGCACGCCCTCACGGCGTGTTCTATATCCGCACTCCACGCGTGTGGCGTCACATCCAACGGACGCTGTGCCCGTACGAACACCTTTGCCGCATCGAGAAGGGTTTTATCACCCTTATATCGCCGCGCACGACGACGCTCGGTGAGGAATTGAGGAAGCGCGCGCCAACCGGCGGGATGCTCCGTGTCCGCGAGCGTCGCCGCGAGCGCTTGATATTCTGCGCGAGACGTCTCGTCGCGCCGCTGGCGCTCGTACTTTGACGAACCATCGTCAATGACGACCGCAATAGCCGGCCCGCAGCCGCGGCGATTGAGTTGCAAGGCGATTTCAAATGCTATTCTTGCTGAGGCGTCGCTCGCGGCGAGCGCGCAGACGACGACGGGCGCACGCCGGCTCGATGTCGCATTCAGTATCGTTTTCACGCACCGCGCCGCAACGTTCGACGTATACTGGTCATTCAACGACGATGATGACGCGACGTGTGCCGAAATCGTGCGTGGAAGATGAATGCCGTGCACGGGAAGCGTGGAAGCAAATGAGGCAAATGACCAGCGTTCGACGTCGGCGAGCACGTCGACGAGGAGCCACACGCGCGGGACATGGTTTTCCACCGTCCAAACCGCGTCGTGGTTCAACCCGAACGCGCATGCGTCGAAATATTCTTCACAATCCACCGCACGCACGATGGCTTGCGTTAATCCTGGGCTCGCATCGTCGTCGTCGTCGTCGGTGGCGTCGGTCTGGCGACCGTGTGAGCCAAATACGAGCGACGGCGACGCAGACATGGATAATCCGAGCTCAGGGTGCCAAATGCTTTGTATCCACGGCACATCTGCGCGCACTCGAGCGTTTGCGTGATGGCCCAAATCATCCCATTCGCTCGCGAGCTGCTGTCGCATGTGCGGTACGATTGTTTCGTCTAAATCTCCTCCGTTGCTCTCCGACGTCATCAAATTCATGTGCGACCCGGCGCAGTGTACGATTTCGACGTGATCGCACGCCAACGGCCACACGTACCCGCTCACGGATTGTAACAACCCACCGTGCGCGTCTAGGCGTAAATCGGTTTCGAAAAGTGCGGAACTTTCGGTGCCGGCTTTGTAATGAATGACTTTTCCTCGGACGCGAGAGAACATTTTACGCGGGACTCGGCTCGATAACGCTGGATCCGCTTCGACGCCGCGAAGCATGCGCCAAGCGCCGGAATCGATAGAACCATCTTCGAGCTGGTTCATACCGCTGTTCCATTGCGCCGCGTACGGACCTTTACTGATTTGCTCGTCCAGTTCTCTGGCGTTGAACGCGCGGCCGAGCGCCTGATGCGCGACGTCTTCGAACATCGCGTACTTTTCTTCTCGTGAGAGATTTTGCCAACCCGCGGCGACGGTGTCGAAATGAAACGACGAAAGCGCGACTTCCATATACATCAATCCCGTGCTTTCGTTATCGGGACTCTCGTCGTCGTCGGTGGTATTTTCGTCGGGGATGTCGTTCCAATCCGACTTGAACTGTACCGGATGCGGCGCGTCGAACAAAAAGCACAGCGACACGGTGCGATCTAAAACATTCTCCAACACCAACGCGCTCTCGATCGCGAGCACGCCACCTAAAGAGTGTCCGCCGAGTATGATTGGCGAATCATCGTCTTGTTGCGCGTGCATGGCAAATGCGTGCGCGTTGGCCGCATCCGGCCACGGCTGCTCTGTCGTATCGCGTTCAAGCGTCAATACTGGGTGTGCGCCGAGTGAAAGTGCGTCAACAAGTTTCATGTACGCCAGTGGACCATCCCCAAACGCGGGTGCACCGAGAAAGAGCGCATTTGGCGTTGTCGCCTGAGACTTTAAGCATTTCACCATGTCCACGTTTGCCTTTGCGTTTGAAGCCGTCTTTGTCGTCGTCGTCGACATCGACGACGGATTCGAATTCGACACGAGATGCTCCAAATACGCAATCATCTTCAACGGCGTCGGCTGCGTGGCTAACGTCGCAACGTCGATATCCTCATCAATTTTAATCGCGCGCTTCAACGTCGTCGCCAATTCCACGGCGCCTATGGAATCCACGCCCATCGCCATTAAATCATCTTTCGCGCCGACATCTTCCCCGAACACGTCGCGAAGCGCGTCGTACACGACGCTCGCTATATTCACGACATCACGCGATGGCGTCGTCATCGGAAAGACGGCATTCGGTCGATCGACTCGTCGCGGTATTGATCTTTTTGGCGACGTTTGACATCCGAGCGCGGTTTCGCCCGTGAAACTCACCATCGTCTCCTCGCCGAACGCCGTCGACATCTCTCTCAACCCACCGCCGTCGTGGTCATCAACATGCGATGACAATGACTCCATCGTGCGTCCTACGTATGCTGCGATGGCTGACGTTGGCAATGAACCTTGAGTGACGCCGACGCCGACGCCGACGTCGCCTCGATGCCGAGTCAACGCGCGACCGCCGCCCATCTGGCGCACCAGATTCCACCTCACCATGCGCACCGCACCGCGCCCGCGCCCGCGCGTCGTCGCTCGACACACGCGAGCATACGCCGCGTCTTTCGCGCGCACGCGCCCAGAGCGCACGTTGACGACGAGCGACATGTCAGAAGACCCACTCGATGTCCCGCGGCTGCCGACGACGACGTCGAGCGCGGCCATACGCTCGCGCGCGTCGCGACGCGGCGGCCCCAGCGCATCCGCGCATGCAAACATCAACCTCGCCGCGGCTTCGCACGAAAACACCGCGGCGCCTTCAGCGCGCTTGGCGCGAATGACGACACGATGGACATCGAGCGCGACGTCTGCCGCCGCCTCGAGCGCCGGCGCCGGCGTCGGCGCCAACCACAACGATTCCCTCGCGTACACCACCGGCGCCCCGCGCGCGCTCGTCGCGCCGCGCTGATGATGACGACGATGATGGCACAACACCGCGTGGACGTTTGTGCCCGTGAATGCGAACGCCGAGCACCCGACGACGCGCGAGATGTCCTCCTCCGACGACGTCAATGTCGCGCCGCCGACGGCGGTCCGCGGGATAGCCACACATCCAATACCATCACTTTCGCGCGCAAACGCCCGTTCCACGTGCGCGTTTACGCGCGCTAATCCCACAATGACAGGTGTCATCACCGCATCACACGCCGCACACGCGCGTTCGAGCGCGATGGCCCCGGCGGCGGCTTCGCCGTGTCCCGCCGACGTCTTACTCGCGCTCAACGCCACGACGACGCGCGATGTCGACATGTCATCGCCGAATGTCTCCGCAATCGCCCCGCATTCGATCGGGTCACCGAGAGGCGTTCCAGTACCGTGCATAGAGACCTCACGCGCGCGAATGCGATCGATGTGCGCGAGTGTGTACGCGTCGCGCATGACGCGGCGCTGTTGGGCGCCATTCGGCGCCGTGAGCGCCGCGGACCGACCATCCTGCCCGCACGCCGACGCTCGCACGACCATCATCGTCGTCGTCGTCGTCGTCGTCGTCGCGTCACTCGTCGTTGTCTTTTTCGCGTTGTGCTCTGGTTGTGGATGCCGTCGCCATCGCATGAGCGCCATGGCGGCGACGGATTCCGCGCGTCCGTAGCCGTCGGCTCGGGCATCCATCGTCTTGCACCGCCCGTCGCTCGAGAGCATCCGCGCCGCCGCGATGGCGTCGCTCGTCCGCTTGCTCAACAGGTAATTCACACCGCCACACATTGCAAACGTGCACGATGCCGTCGCCGCATGCGTGGCGATGTGGACGGTGACGAGCGATGCCGAACACGCGGTGTCGACGGCGAAGCAGGCGCCGACGTAGCCAAACGTATACGACGTCCGCCCGGCGCACGCGCTCAATGCGCTTCCCGTCGCCGAATGCGCGCTCGGTGCGATGTACGGCGCATAGAGCGTAGAATATTCCATGTGCTGCGCGCCGACGGCGACGATGACGTTGGTATCATCGCCGTACGGCGTTGATGTCGCGCATTCAAAGACGCATTCGAGAAATCCTCGATGTTGCGGGTCAACACGTTCGGCTTCGTGAATGCTCGTGAATGCGAATAACGCGCGGTCGAATGCGTCGACGCGCGGTAGAAACACACCAAATCGCATACCTGCGTCGGCGTCGGCGGCGGGTGTGGGTTCGATGGTCCATCGGATGACTGGCACGCGCGTCGCCGGGTCAGCCACGGGACGAAATCGTCCGGCGCGCGCGACGACCGCGAACGCCATCGTCAACCTAGGCGCATCATCTACGACGACGCGCGTCGTACCATGCCTCGTTGTTGTCTGCGTCGTCGTCGCGTTGCGTTTTGAATCCACGTACGCGGCGAGGGCGTCTATCGTCGGGAAATCAAAAGCCACCGTCGCCGGCAAATCCACGTCGCACGCGCTCGACACGCGCCGGCGCAGTTCGACGCTCGCAATAGAATCCAGCCCAGCATCCATCATCGGCGCTGAACACTCGAGTGATTTACCCACGAGTGATTGCGCGATGTCCCGCACGACATCGAGCGCGGTGGCGATGACGACGTGTGGATTGGACACCGGCGTTCCGCGTGTCGTCGGCTCGGCGTCGCGTCGTCGTTCAATCATCGGCGACACCACGACGCACGGATGCCGCGCACCGTCGTTCGCGTGCGAGATGACGCGCATTAAGATGTGCGCGCCAATGTCGAATGGAAGCGCGCGCAAACCGACGCGCTCGAGCCGCGCTTCGGTCGTCCCGCTTGCGCTCGCCATGCCTCGGGCGTAGTCAAACGCGCCCCAACGTATGGAGCGCACGTCTAATCCACTCGCGTACGCATCGAGCGCGTACGCATCGAGCGCGGCGTTGGCGGCGGCGTAATTTGCCTGTCCCGGAGCGAGCACGGAGGCGGCGATGCTGGAGAAGAAGACGCGAGATGCGGGCGGAGCGGCGTCGCTCTGTCGAAGGACGACGCGCGAGAGCGTGAGTTTCGGAGCGTAGACGCGACGTAACGCGTCGTGCGTTTGGTTGCGTACTGCGGCGTCACGGAGAACGCCACTGGCGTGGAGGACGACGCGGAAGTGCTGGCGACTCGCGAGGAGGTCGGTGGCGTTGACGTCGGCTCGGGAAGATGCGTCGGCGCTCGATGCGGTGACGACGCGACGCGGAGAGGGAGAATACGAACCGTCATGTAGTAACGGCGACGACCCACAGCGGCCGCGACGGGCGACGAGACGCACGTCGCAATCGGATGCAAGCAACACGCGCGCAATGGCGACACCGAGACCACCCGTGCCGCCTAAAATCTGCACACCGCCGCGCGTAGGATGCGGGTGTCGCGCGCGCGGTGGCACGAGCGCCGAGTCGCGCACGGTTCCGTGCGTCGTCGTCGCTTCTTCGCCACGTTCCGCTCGCGCACACGCGAATATAGCATTCAACGCATCATATGTCGTCGTCGTTGCCGTTCGTACCGCGTCTTGGTAGAGTTGCGCGGCGCTCAAGGCGGCGCCGACGAGGCGACATTCGCGAGGCGTCGCGCTTTCATCCAGTACGTCGTACGTTACGCGACGCGTCATCGACGCGTTACAAACTCGTCGCCGCCGCCGCACGTCATCGCAACACTCGTCGTCGTCGCGAACGACACCGCGCGCGCTGAACACCACCGTGCCGTCGCGAACATCGATCCAATGCGATGACGATTCGGTTCCCCGTTCGACGCCAACCGACGCCGCGGTTGGTTGGTCAGTCGTCGCGCGCGCGACGTCGACGCTTCGCACGCGTTGACACCACGGCGCGCCAGATTCCGCGCGCGCGATGCGCGTGATGTCTCGCGAGACAGTCCACGCCCACCAGCGCGCCGCCGCCGTGCGTGCTGACGAAGATATGAAACGTTCCGCGTACGCGCGACACGATTCGGCTCGAATGGCTCCGCGACTCGAATACGCCACGGCGCTGACTGTTTTCATCTCCATGTGCCACGTCGACGTCGTCGTCGTCGCGACGAAGGCACGAATGATACGACCATTAGCATCGAACGCTCTTTCGGCAACTGCGACGATGCATTCGAACATCGACGATGACGAATGAGACGTAAACCTCAACGCCGCAGAGTCCAAACGCGCGTCTACGCGCATCATCATCGACTCTCCGCCGTGGTGCGGCCAATACGTGCGTCTATCTTCAACCACACACGCTGCATGTGCGACCACGCGCACGTCATTCACGCACGCATTCGTCGTACGCAGAATGACGTGCGCATTTGAACCTTGAAACGCAAACGCGCTCGCCGCCGACGTCGACATCCATCCGGCGCTCATTCGCGTCTGTCGCGCCAATCCAACATCCACCACGCGCGCCGTCGCAAACACCTCGCCCACGTGCGCATTCACGCGACGTAAATGACACACGCCTTCATTTGCGCGCGCGTCGCGGGTGAGGGCATGGATGATGCGGGCGAGCGCGGCGGTCCCGCTCGCGGGTTCGGCGTGGCCGCGCCAGGATTTCAACGCCCGCGGCTCGAGCGCGCGACACACGTCGCCGTACGCCGCCGTCGCGGCGTTCATTTCGATCGGGTCCCCGAGCGCAGTTCCCGTACCGTGCGTGTACAGCACCATGACCGCCGTCGCGTATGACGCGTCGGCGAAGATCAACGCGGATTGGATGACGTCCCGCTGCGCCGCTCCGCTCGGCGCCGTGAGCGACGCGCTTCGGCCGTCTTGATTCATCCGCCCCGACGCCACAACCACGCCCTGAGGGCATCGTCCGTGATCGCCACGCGCATCAAAAGTAATCACGTCCACGGCTTCGGCGCGCCCATAGCCATCGGCGGTGGCGTCGAATGTCTTTGAACGTCCATTCGGGCTCAACATGCCGGCGCTCGCGAGCGCCGAATGCGTGTCGGGCGCGCACATAATCGATGCCCCGCCCACGCACGCGCCGGCGATTCTTCCAGCACCGCGCATGGCTTCGTTCGCGAGCGCCATGGCGCAGAGCGATGACGAGCACGCGGTGTCGATCACGAGCGCCTGGCCGCGCAAGGCGAATATAAATGCAATTCTGCCCGCGCAGCAGCTCGCCTCAGCGCCGACGCCCACGTACGCGTCCACGGGCGCGCCGACGATTCGTATAAGATTTCCATAGTCTTTCCCCGAAGCACCAATATACGACCCAATATCATGCGTGTCATCCATCGGTGCGATGGCGCGACAGACGACGACGGCGCGGATGAGCAGGCGCTGTCGCGGATCGCACGCGCGCATTTCAACCGACGTCGTCGGCTCGAATGGACTCGCGTCGACGCGTTGAATCACATGCGTCGGTGCGTACGCGCCGAACGCGTTGATTGGATCGTTGTGCGCGTCGACGAATCGCCGTGCGAGTGGGGTTTTCATGACGGCATCGGCGGTGGGGGTGGCGTCGTGGGCGCATCCGGACGCCGCGGCGGAGACGCGCGGTTCGGTTGGCTCGGGACGTCTCGCGACGGCGTTGACTTTGACTTTGGATGTCGTCGTCGTCGACGAAGACGACGACGTCGCGGCCAGCGCCTTGGCGGCGCTCGCGATGGTGGGGTAGTCGAAAAATATCGTGCTCGGCGCGTCGGAACGCGCCAGAGCGGTGCACACGGCGCCACGCAAGTCGACGGCGGACAAACTGTCCAATCCGTGCTGCATCAACGGGTCGTCGACGCCGAGCGTCGTTCCGAGTGCCTGAGTGACGCACGTCGAGATGATGGCGCGAATCGCGCGCTCATCGAGCACTGTCGAGGGCAACGCATTCGACGCGTCGTGTTTCGGCTCGACGTGACGACGCGTGTGCGCCGAGGGAAAGAATGTTCTAAATCCCGCGAAGCCGCGAGCCAACGCGTGGACGTCGAGCGCCGCAGCGATGATATTCGCGCGACACGTGACGCGCCATAGCGCCGCCACGCCCTCGCGCGCGCGCAGCGCCCAGATACCCATGTGTTGTAATCTTCTGAACGTGTGCGCGTGCCGCGTCGCCATGCCGACGTCGGCCCAGGGTCCGAATTGGACCGAGCGCGCATCCGCGCCGGCGTTTCTGCGCCTCGCGACGTCGACGTCCATGGCACCATTCGCCGCGGCATAATTCCCCTGCCCAGCCGCGCCGAACGCGCTGGCGATGGATGAACATGTGATGATGCGCGTTGGCGTCGCCGCGCGCTCGTCGCTGCGCATCGCGACGGCGATGGATTTTGGGGCGAAGACGACGCGGACGCGTCGAGCGGAATGTCTCGCGAGCGCTCCGTCGGCTAACGCTCCACCGGCGTAGAGTACCACGTCCGCATCCGCCAGGGCGTCCGTGCGCGCCGCGGCATCACATGCCATTGCGCACGTCACATCGTCACCGTCGTCGTGGAACCACGTCGCACGTGCGGTTCTGGAGACGAGCGCGAGACGACATTCGGGACGCGACATTTGAGCCGCGAGCGCGCCGACGCCTCCAAATCCACCGACGACGAGCACACGCACCTTGGCCCGTGCCGGTGGTTGCATTCGAGAACGACGTCGTCGAACGTCGGTGCGTCGCACGGCGGCATGCGCGCGTAATTCGACCACGTCGCCGTCGTTGAATTCAACCGACGGATGTTTCTTAGCCGAGTCCTCGAGCTCGAGCGACTTGAATAGTCCATCCGCGTACGTCGCGCCGCGCGTCGAAAACCATCGCAGAGGTTTAGCGCATTGAAACGACGCGATGATGGATGTCGTCGTTCGTGTCGCATCGCGGGGTGTTGTCGCGAGCGATGGACACGCTGGTCGCCGCGAGGGCGTCGCCGCGACAGTCGCTGCGTACGCGCGGGCGGGCGGGCGGCGACCGGATTCTGCGTCAATCGTCGTCATCATCGATCCGAATGCTTTGGCGCATAAATCGACGATGCATGCTCGCGAGTTGAGATGATGTTGTGTCGTCGCTGGTGACGTCGTTGGTGCGATGCACGCCGCGGAGGAGACGCGGGTGGTGAAACCGCCGTCGACGTACGCGGCGCAGCCCACTGGGACGCGAAGCGTCAGGTTTCTCCTCGACGTCGTCGCCGCCGCGAGCTGCATCGTGCCATCCACGGCGGCGATGTAAGATGTGATGTCATCGGCGTTTGCGCGAGGGCGCGTGATCGTTGCCGCACGATTTTGGTGGCTAGTCGCGCGACGATTTGCAAAGGCGAACCCGCCGCGCGACGTCGGTTGAGGAACGTGAACGGTCACTGGCGAAAGAAAGCACGTCATCGTCATCGTCGCGCCGCCGCGCATCGCCAGCGCCCCCGAACGAGCATTCAATGTCACGTGAAATGAAAGTTTCGCGGAAATGTGCAGAGACGTTGGAATGGCGCACGATGTGGCAGCGAGCGGAGCGTCGTCGAGGACGAGGCGTCCGGCGGCGACAGCGGCTCGAAGCATTCCTGCGCCTGGAAATAGTGCGCGCGCGCGCACGGTGTGGTCTTTGGCGCTGACGCACGCCATGGCGTGTGCCGTGAACGTCAACGTGCAGGGTGGTGAGGTGATATTGCGCGGTCGCGCGATGGCGACAGCGATGAACGGCGCCGCGCGCACGGATGGTACGCACCACGCGCGCCGAGCGTCCATCGTCGCGCAGTGCGACTGCGCTGTGGTGATTCGCCCGACACGCGCAACTGACGGCGACAAAATTAGACTCACGTGCGCATTCGTGCCTTGAAATGCGAATGCGCTCGTGCCGGCGCGTGAAAAGTATGTACCCGCGCGATGTCGTCCAACCGACGTCCCGCCACCCAGAGCCATCGAATGTGTCTGCGCGACGACGACGACGGCAACGTACGGATTCACCGTTGCCAATCCGCGCACGCCAACGCTGATGAAATGTGCGTTGTGCGCGATGACAGCGGTGATGGACACAATCCCCGACGCAGGTTCGGCGTGCCCGATGAAGCTCTTTGACGCTTCGAGCCTCGTCGGGGAGTCGTCGGCGGGCAGCGCGTTGACTTCAATTGGATCACCCAGCGGCGTGCCCGTGCCGTGCAAATGCAACGATAACAACAAATCATGTAAATTAGCGTTATCGCCTGCGTGACCGCGCATGGCGGCGGCGATAACGTTCGATTGCGCCGGACCGTTTGGGGCGGTGAGCGCCGAGCTTCGTCCGTCTTGCCCGACGGCTGTCCCGCGCACCGTCAGCGATAACCACATCGACCGGCGTTCAAAGCCAACGTGGTCGTTTGCGTCGTCGTCATCATCACCGTCTTTACGCGCACACAGACGCACGGCTCGATTCGCTTCAGCGCGCACGTATCCATCCGCGGCGACGTCGAGTGTCTTACATCGTCCCTCTGGGCTCAGCATCCTCGCCCGATGGAATTGCTCCGTCACGCGCGGACAGAGAATCACATTCACCCCGCACACGAGCACGTCACCTAGAATACTGTTTTTAACAACCATATCCACGCGCGCGTGGTGCGCGGCGACGAGTGCAGAGGAACATGCTGTGTCTATGGCGATGGCGGCGCCGGCGAAATCAAACGTAAAGCACACTCGGCCGGGCGCAACAGATATGAAATGACTCGTCGCATCGTACGCAGATGGTGCCAACGATGCGCGCGCGGCAAGTTCGGCATAATCGCGACTCGCAATACCGACGTATACGCCCGTCAACGACGACGATGACGATTTTGAGATTTCTCCAGAGCCACCGAAGACGTCGAGCGCCGCGCGCAAGAGTAATCGCTGTTGGACATCGCACCGCGCGGCTTCATCGCGGTGTACGCCAAACACACCGGCGTCGAAGACATCGATGTTGGACATGTGAGTCATGAACGTCGCTGGAACGTTGGCGTGGTTTGATTGACGCATGATGTCGATGTCCCAACGTTTGCGAGAGATGGGCCGAACGGCGTCGGCGTCGATGGATTCCGTAGAGCACCGCGCGTGGATGCATATCACTGTCGTCGCTGGCGGCGCGTGCGGCGTCATCGGTGTCATACCACTGACTAGTGGTGGATCTTTCGCTATCATTGATGCGGATTGCACGCGGGTTTCATTGAATACGCGCGTCGAGAGCGCCCGAGCGGTTGGGTAGTCAAAAATCGCCGTCGAGGGCAGCGACACGTGAAACGCTTGCGATATCGCGTTCGCGAGTTCCGTAGACGACACAGAATCCACACCAACATCCATGAGTGGTGCGTTCGGGTTGATTTTCGCCGCCGGTATCGATGCGGCACCGACGGTACGTTCGATGATACCGCACACGTTGCGTAGAATGTCATCCATCGACGTCGCCGTCGGCTGCTTTGATGCGCAATTCGGCTGCTGAAACGCCGGCTTCGGTTTTGGGGACGTCTTGTCGACGTGTATTTCATCGTCACTGAAATTAATGAGATGTTCAAACAGCGCCGCATCGCGCGTGCGACCTGAGTTGCGCACGTACGCGTTCCAATCCACGCGAGCGATGCACGTCGTCGTCAAAGACGTCTCATACATAGATGTGCGCGCAAACATCGCCATCGCGTCCGCAGGCACCATAGACGGCATGCCTAGTGACGCTAGTCGTGATTGCGTCTCGCCCGTCGCCATACCGCGCGACGACGTCGCCCACGGTCCGAATTGCGCCGCGCGCGTTGGCTCGCCCCGTCGAGCTCCAGCCTCGCATCGCGCGTCGAGAATTTCGTTCGCCGCCGCGTACACTGCTTGGCCCAACGAACCGATGCACGACGCAATTGATGTAAACACAGCGACATGCGCTATGGCGTGACGACTGTCGTCATCGGCGCGCTGCGAAAATGTGCCACATTTGGCGCTCACGCTCGCAAATGCGGCTCTCGCCGCTATGGTTCTCCACGCCGCGTCTGCCAATATTCCCGCGGCGTGTACAACCGTCGATGCATCGCGTGAAAACTTCGTTGTTAGCAATGCTTGCACCACTCCCGTGTGAATACACAGCAGTCTTTCGCCGCACGAGGTCCATGGGAGTATACGCGCTCGGCCGCGGCGGGACGAGGCGAGGACGACTGAGAATCGCGCGGGCATGAAATCGCGCGCAAAGCACGACCCAAGCGCGCCCGTACCACCCATAATCACCATGCACTCACAATATCGAACCACATTCACATCCCTTGTCAGTGAGAGCGTCGCGCCGAGGCGACGATGACGATGCGAGCGCGTCGCCTTTGCCGCGCAAAGCTGTTCAACGCTCGCGCGACTCGTTTCGGCTCCGTCGAGCTCCACCCGACTCATCGTCGCCGTTTCCAGCGCCACCGATCGCATCGCGGCGTAAATACCATAAGACACGCCATCTTCTGTCACCCTTGCGCGCGAAAACGTCCACGGCGCGTGGAGTGCTGAGAGAACGCGCCTCGCGTTTGGCGTTCGCGCGCCTTGGCTCGCTCGAACCGTCGGCGCTCTGCCCGCAGCTACTCGACGGCGTCGACACACGTACGCACACGTGCGCACTGACGCACCGCGCACACGACGCTCGATACATTTCGTGCGCAGTTGCCGCGTATACATGTCGCGAGAGACGTGAGAGCTCATCGATAACGCGCGATGGATGTCAGACGCGTGGCCACCAAATGTCTGCGCCGCGTCGAGCCGAAACGCCTCAGTCGTCGCCGGGATGCGTAACGTTTTCGCGCCGTCATTCACGCGCCAAGTGGCGGCGATGGCGTGAAACGCGGCGTCAATTTCCCCGGCGCGCGAATCGCCGCGAGCGCGAGCGATGACGGCGCGAACGACGACGGTCATGTGAACCGTAGGCGCAGACGCGGATGACATCGCTCCGAGCGCTCGTCGTCGAGACTCGACGCGCGGCGTCGCGCGCAATGTCTGCGCCCGTGCGGCGCGCGATCCATCGAGACGCGCGATATCGATGCCAGACGTGACGAGGTGGCACACCATTGTAAATGCTTCGTTCACGGGTAAAATGGCGATGAAGACGCATCGCTCGACGCCGCGGTCGCGGGCGGATGTCAAAGCGCCGCTAGCGAGCTCCATCGTCCCAGCAGCGGGGAATATCGCACGCTCGCGCACGCAATGATCGCCACACGCATCGTACTGTGCGCGAACTACAAATATCACGCGATCGGCGGCAAGTGGAATGCGAGGCGAGCCATGTGACGCCGAGCATGGCGGCGAGCAGCACCACGTGTCCCTGGCGTCCCATGTGTCTGTTCGCGTCCTCGCGACGCCTCCGTGTCCTCGCCCCGAACCGAACACCACACCGTGCGCATTCGTGCCCTGAAACGCAAACGCCGACACTCCGTATATATCACGCGTCGCGGCGATGCGCGTGCGAGGCACGACGGGCACGGCTGTTGTCGGAGCGGCGGCGTCAAACGCGCGCGTCACGTACGGATTGAGCGCTCGCGTGTGCGGCGTTCCCACTCGAACACGCGTCATCAACGTTTCGCACGCATCGACGAGCGAAATCAACCCCGACGGCGACTCTGCGTGTGCTACAGATGCTTTCGTCGCGCCGATGATGACCGTGGTGGTTTTCGTCGCGAGTGTGGTGCATGCGTTTGCGGCTTCGACGTCGATGCTCGCGTCAAATGTGGCGAGCGCGGCGGCGATTTCAATTGGGTCCCCGAGCGGTGTTCCAGTACCGTGCGCCTCGCATCCGCGCCGCGCCGCGTTTGCATTATTCGATGATGCCGCCAATGTCGCGCGCATCGCCGCTCGTATACACGACGTTTGCGATGGGCCATTCGGGGCGGTGAGCGATGAGCTTCGACCGTCTTGGTTCACTGCGCACGCGCCGACGATGATGACTGACGCCGACGCTGACGTCGCCTGTTGACGCCGTAACGCCAGCGTGGTTCCAGCTTCGGCGCGTGCGTACCCATCGGCCGACGCATCGAACGTTTTACATCGCCCGTCGCTCGCGAGCATGCCGGCGCGGGCAAACATCGCACTCGTGGCGCAGTCAAACAGCGCGTTGACGCCGGCGACGATGGAACCCGACGACGATGACGCAGAGGCAACATGGAGCGCGGTGAGTCCACTCGAACAAGCGGTGTCTATCGCCACAGATGGGCCTGAGAATCCGAGCGCGAACGACACGCGCCCGGGAATGACGCTGACGAACGCCGCGCCAGTGGATATGAATGGACTTTGTGCGTATCCGTAGTCGATGACGAGACGTCGGTAATCGCACGTCGCGGCGCCGACGAAGACACCTATGTCGTCCGCAACGATAATTGCGTTTTTGTGAGCGCGTAGAGCTGCGTCGTCAATCGACTGACGACGCCGTCCATGATCAGCCGATGACGTAGTCGAGACGGCGAGGTCTACGGCGTGCGTGAGCACGAGTCTTTGCTGCGGATCCATCACGACGACCTCGGCGCGCTGCATACCGAACGCCACGGCGTCAAATGCGCGCCAAATGTCGGCATTGAGGACAAAGCCGCTAAACATGGGCGTTGCGAGGGTGCCCGGGGACCATCGCTCGTCGACGCGGGTCACGCCATCGTCCCCGCGGTGGCGCCCCGGAACGTCCTTACGCGTCGCCGCGACGACGATGGTGAACGCAGGGTTCAGATTGCTCTCATTCGCAGTCACCGTTGTGGTCACGGGCGCGGTCACCGTCGCTGTGGCGCGTCGTGTTTCTCTGTCTCCTTCTCCTCTTCGAGCGGCGACGATGAACCGCTCGAGCGCCTTGGGCGTCGGATAATCAAACACCAACGTCGCCGGACACGCCACGTCGCCCAAAGCCTGCTCAAGCGCAGTAGTAAACTCCACGGCGCCGAGTGAATCCATGCCGAGCTCGAAAAATGGTGCGTCGTCGCTCGTCGGCGGATGGCCGAGCGCGCGGACGACGGCGTCGCGGATGACGTCCCGCGCGTCGTCTCTGAAAGCTCCGACTTTTGGCGCACCCGAGACGCGTGCGCGATCGTCTTCGGCGTCACTACTCGCACTGCGCGAATGTTTATCGACGGAATCACGCACGACGACGTGCTTCAAAAACGCTGACGCGGCGAAAACACTTGCATGCCGGTTCGCGTACCGCTGCCAATCAAAGGCGCTCACGCTCATAATCCTCGTACTCACCCAGACGCCGCTCACGATCCGCCTCAAAGCCGCGACGCCAACGACCGGGTCGAGCACACCGATACCAATCGTTTTCATGCGCGCCTCGACGTGCGCCGCCATGCCTTGGCCACCGCCCCAGGCGCCCCATTGCGCGCTCGCGCAGTCCACGCCCGCGCGAGACGTGGCCAAAGCGCGCGCGTCCAAATGCGCGTTCGCCGCCCCGTACGCCGTCTGTCCGGCGTTCCCGAGCAATGCGGTGACCGAGCTAAAGAACACATGCATACTAGGTGCTCGAGCCATCGTTATTGCGTCCGAAATGTGAGTTTTTGGCGCGCAGACGGTCATGAGATTGCCGTACGTGACGTTTGGCGTTCCCGCGTCGGCGAGGACGCCGCCGGCGTAGAGCGCGACGTCGCACGATGGCATCGTATATCGTCCTTCCTCACGCATCACGTAGTCGGCGCGAACCGCAGTCATCATCGCATTGTTGATTGATGCGGCGCATATGCGCGCGCGCGATCTTCCCGAACGTCCGATGAGACGCACGTCTGACGCCGCGGGCGAAAAGACGCTTTGAGCGCAGCGGCGGCCGAGCGCGCCCAATCCACCGAATATCATCACTCGTCGTCGCGATTCGCGCGCGCGAATCGTGCAGTCGCGCCAACGTAGTTCATGTCGAGCGCTGCGCGCGCCGCCGCCGTCGCGACGCACACATGCCGCGTCGAGCATTCGAATGGATCGCGCGCCGTACGCCTCAGTCGGCGTCGTCCATACGTCCCCGTCGTCTACATCCGTCGGTGCGTTCACCTGCGATGCGTGCACGTCGACACACGATATCGCACACGTGATTTCATGTGCTGCCGAACGCATCGCACCGCACATTACATTACCACCGGCTGTTCGCGTCGTTGTGCGCACGGCGATGCGATTGACGACGCGTCGTTCGGCGGCGAAACGCTGCGTCAGCGAAGCCGTGGCTCGCGCGGCGCTCACATGTGTCATCGGCGCGCGAACGCCGCGCGCGATGTTTCCATGCGAGAAAATACGAGACGGTGTCATATCGGTGGTGCGTGCTCTCGTGACGTACATGGTTGTCTTTGTCGTCTTCGTCGTCTTTGCTTTTGTCTTTGTCTTTGTCTTTGTCGAAGACGTCATTCTTCGCGGTGGCCTAATGTCTAATCCATCAAGCGTGGCGACGTCTGGCATCCAATGCTCGTGCACGACGCGCGCATCGAGCGCGATACCGCGCGGACACGCGCACGACGCACGTGAGGAACTCGCCGCCGCCGCTGATGACGACGACGATGATGTCCGAGGCGCGGGACGCACGGCGGCGAGCGCGGCGGGCACGCGCGCCGCGGGACACCAATCGTCATCGTCGCGTCGTCGCCGATGTTGTAACACGCCTTCGGCGAGGTGAATTGCGGCATCGAGCGCATAGACGTCGACGTGGAGCCCGCAGTCACGCGGCGCGCGGCGCGCGATTTTTGCCGAGAGTGCGTGTTTTTGACGTCGTCGAATTCCAACTTTGACGTCGCGCGCGAATGCGAATGACGAGCTGCGAACCCACGAATCAACGACGTGTACGACGACGATGCGGCCAAATAAATGCGTATGAGGCCGACACAACGGTCCTGTGGTGACGGATGCGCGACCGTCGTGTTTGCGCACCAATACATGAATCACGACGTCTTCGGCGTCTTTGGCGTCGTCTTCGGCGCTCAGTCGTAGCGGGTGCGGAATGACCACGTCGGATCCCACGCTTCGCGACCCATCCATCGCAGATTCGAGAAACAATTCAATCAACGCTGTCGCAGGCGCGATGGCTCGGCCGTGGATGACGTGATGATGCAGCGATGCGGTGCGCGTCCCGCCGGCGTCGCGCCTTTGACATCCGCGAGCCGCTCGAGCAACGTAGAGAATTCGTCCATACGCGACATCCGCGCGTCGTATCCACGCATGATTACGCCGAGCGAGCCAGTGTGCGCGTTCATCCAACCAAAACGACGACGCACCGTGCGGCTTTGCAGTACGACCCACGACCGAAGACGAAGACGAACGCGAGCGAGCCAATCCGTGCGCGTTTGTGCCTTGAAACGCGAACGCCGACGCCGACGCCGACGACGCGCCGATGAAACCCGCGACGATTCTCGGCACGACTGTTGCATGCACCACCGAAGACGCGGCGGCGTTGAGATGCGCGTTGAGCGCGCGGACGTGAATCATCGCGTGTATCGTCTTATGGCTGAGGCTTTCGACGGCGCACAACATCCCGGCGACGCCGCTCGCGGGTTCGCTGTGCCCGATCGATGATTTCACCGCGCACACGCGCATGACGGTGGTCCAACGTTCGTCATCGGTAGCCGCCTCGGCTGCGGCTGAACGAAGCGCGCCGAGCTCGATGGGATCGCCAAGCGGCGTCCCGGTGCCGTGGAGACACACCGACTCGACGGGTATTCGCGGTCCCGCGTACGCCTCTCGAATCACACGCGTTTGCGACGGACCATTCGGCGCAGTCAATGAACTTGAACGACCGTCTTGATTTACGGCGACGTGTGCGAGTTCAACGACGCCAGTTTCGGTGCGGGTGCCGCTGCGCGCGTCGCCGACGGCGAGCGTTAATTTTACGAGGGCGTAAAACTCAGCGCGCACATACCCATCCGCTTCAGCGTCGAACGTTTTGCACCTCCCGTCGCTCGCAAGCATGTTCGCTGCGTCACACGCGATCGTCCACGCCACGTCAAACATTAAATTTACGCCGCCGGCGAGCGCGTGCGCGTGGAACTCAGTGTGACTGTTGATATCCGCGCCTCGGCTCGCGTTTCGGGCGGCGACGAGCGACGACGAACACGCGGTATCGATCGCCTCTGCGCGTCCAGTGAGCGCGAACGTATACGACACTCGTCCAGCAACGACACTGAGATGTGCTGACGTGGCGTAGTACGGCGAACACGCGTCGCGCGGCGTTAACGTTTGGTATTCAATTTGCGACACGCCGACGTGCACCGAACACCCTCGTCGACCATCTGGTTCCATCATCATCAGCGGCGTTGCCGCGCGAAGAATCACGCGTTGCTGCGGATCAATGACGCGCGCTTCAGTATCGACGATGCCACACGCGTGGGCGTCGAGCAGCGCGGCGTCGGCGATAAAGGCGCCGAAAGGTGGTATTCGGCGCCGACATCGCAGAGCGTCGGCGTCGGCGTCCCATCGGTCGGCGAGTGGGACGACGGCGATGGCGTCGGCGCTCGGCGCGCACGCGTAACCAGCACTGGATGCAACGATGACGACGATGACAGATGCCGTCCCCGCCGCGGATGAACACACCACCGCGTCGGACGAGGACGACGACGAGTTCACGAGCGCGGGCGCCGAGGACGCCAAAGACTCTGCGCGGGTTAAAAATTTCACCACGTCTCTCGTCGTCGGGTAATCAAACGCCAACGTCGCCGGCACGTCGACATCTACGACATCGCACAACGCAGCGGAGAGTTTTGCCGTCCACTGAATCGCGCGCGCGGATGTTAATCCGAGCGCCATGAGCGGGGTATCGACGTCGAGCCGCTCGGCGGCGTCGACGCCGAGGACGTCTCGAATCGTCATCCGCACGACATCCTCGACCGCATTCGTCGTCGTCCGTACCGATGCACCACTGCGAGCATCACCCGAATAACTCATAATAAACCCCGCCAACTCGCGAATCGTTGGATAATCAAACGCCACTGTCGCGCTCAAACGCGCCCTCGCGTCCTGAAATTCGCGCGACAACGCCTCGCCGAGCGCCACCACGCGCGCGGATGTCAATCCCATCGACGATAACGGCGCGTCATCGTCCACGAAGGCGTCGTCGTCATCGCAACGTAACGCATCGCACACGCACCGACGCACGCGAGAGATCACGTCCTCTGGTAAAGCCACAGAGCGGCGCGGTTCAGACGAAGACGACGACAACGAAGGAGAACTTGAACCGTCACGAAGTCTTCGCCGCTTTGGCGTCACATGTTTTAAAAATGCCGACGCGTCGTTGACGGCGCGCTCGTACGTGCCCCAATCTATGCCAGGCGAGAAGCATCCAACACACGCCGCTGACGACGAACCGGCGTCGTTTGCGAGCGCGGCGCCGATGAATTCCAGCGCCGCGCTCGGCGCCACGAATCCCATGCCAACCGACCGCCAGTATCTTTCAAACCCCTCGCCGCTCTCGTGCGCCATGCCAACCTCCGCCCAGGTACCAAATGCCACGGCGATGAATCGTTTTGCGCCCGAGCCGCGCCGGCGATGCGCCGCGCGATCGCTCATGGCGCACAACGCATCCTGAAAGGCATTTGACGCCGCGTACGACGCCAAGCGGGATTGCCCGAGCACGCCAAATATTGAAGACGAGCACATGAACACATCTGATGCCGCATCGCACGCCGCGTGTAACGAACCAGAGATTTTTGCCTCTGTTCCGGCGATGAATGCGGTGCGCGTCATGTCGATGGCGGCGCGTTCGTGTAAAACGCCGCCGAGATGTAAGACGAGCGCCACGGGATGGGCGAGCGCAAACACCGCGCGGGATTGCCGTTCGTCCGCGCAATCTGCGGCGACGACATCGACGTCAAACGCGTATCCAGAGCGATGTTTAATTTCAACGTCATCGTCATCGCCTTCAGGCGACGAAAGCATCGCGTTGGTTACGGATTGAAGCGCGGCGTCGCGGACGCTGCGGCCGACCAATACAAAGCGCTCGACGCCCAGTCGCGCGGATAGAAATTCGAAATGCAACACACCGAGCGCACCGAGTCCACCAATGATGACGCACGACGATGTACGACCACTATTAGCATCGCGCGGTGGACGCGCGCCGGACATCGAGCGGAGGGCGTTGGGAGCCGGGGTCGGCATTGGGGACGCGCGCGCGCGGAGTCGCGGAGCGGCGACGACGGCGTCACGGAGAACAAGTTCGCGCTCTTCATATCCATCATCATCATCATCGTCGTCGTCGTCACGATGACCGCTGCGGTGGTGACCGCGGAGCATGCGCCGTAAAGCCGAACGCAATGCGCTCGACGCCAAATGGTCAAAATCGTGCGGCGCGTCCAAGCAATAAAATGACACCTCATCTCCGTGTTCGCGCCGAAGCACGCGCAACATCGCCATAACGGCGCTGTGTGCGATGTGCCCATCGTCCGTGCACTCGGTGTCGCAAGACACGAATGCGTTGGATGTTAAGACAACGACGCGGATGTCTCTCGCGCGAGTCGCTGAAATGTGAGCGACGAGCGCTTGGGCGAGCGCGAGAAGTAATCCAGACGCGAGCGCCGTCGATGCCGCCACCTGCGCTGATGCATCGCTTGCCGTCGTCGAGAAACATCGTAAACACTCGGCGAGCACGATGGTATCGCCAGATCGTACGTCGGCAAGCGCCGAGGCGTAGCGCTCAAGGATGAAGAGCCAATCCAGAGCGCCGCGTTCCTTGACGGCGTCGAAATCATCCGCGCATCGCACGCGCACATCGGCATCGAGCGCTCGCAAGCAGTATTCAACGCGAGGATGCGCGCCTAGGATGTGCCACGTTTGCCCGCGCAAACATATCGACGACTCGTCTGACGATAGCGATGCGTGATGACCTCCGTCGTCGTCTCCCGCGAGCGTTTCGAGCGTGACTTCGTACGCGTCAATCATCGACGTTGACTTCTTGGCGTTGGCGTTCACATTCGCATCCACCGCGAGCACCGCGCGTGAAAACTGCCGACGCATTACGCCTTCGCCCGAGCGACGCCCGCGAGACGCGTTGGCTACCATTTCCCTCAACGCCGTTTTAAGCACCTTACCGCTGGCGTTCATCGGCAACGCGTCCACGATGTGAAACGCGCTCGGGCACTTAAATTGCGATAAATGCTTCAAGCAATGCGCATCGAGCATTCGCATCACCTCATCCTCGCTCTCGTTCTCGCTCTCGCGCGTGAGCGTCACCATGGCGTGCACGACTTCACCCATCACCGAATGTGGCACTCCAAACGCCGCCGCTCGAGCCACCGCGGGACATTCGCACAACACCCGTTCCACCTCCACGCAATACACATTCTCCCCACCGCTCAAAATCATATCCTTCTTACGATCAACAATCACCAACGCGCCATCGGGACGGACGTACGCGAGATCACCCGTGGCGAACCAGCCGTCTTGATCAAACGCGCGTCGCGTGGCGTCGGGATTCCGCCAATATTCGGCAAAGACAGTCAATCCTTTTACGTACACGTCGCCAACGGATCGCCCATCGCACGGCACGAGCGCCCCGCCGTCGCGTGCGTCGTCGACGACTTTCACGCGCATCAGTGCGAATGGTCGTCCGCTGGTGCATATCGCATCGAGCTGCTCGCGAGGCGTTGACGATTGAAGAAACGCCGACGAGAGCACGCTCATTGAAATTTTCCCGCAGCACTCTGTCATGCCGTAAGAAATAAAAAATTCGCATCCAAACAGCGCGATGGCGCGCCTGACGGATGTCGGCGGCAATGGACTGCCACCGCATGACACTACGCGTAGGGACGAGAGGTCGCACGCCGCACACGCGGGGTTGTGAGACATGATAGCCACCATAGATGAGGCGAAATTGCAGCACGTCACGCGTTCGGCGGCGACGCATCGAAGCGCTCTCGCGGGCTCAAAGTGCTGAAGAAACACGTGTCGACCGCCGAGATGCGTGACGCAATAAATGGCAAAAGCATCGACGAGATGGAACATCGGGGCAGCGTGGAGCCAAGTGTCCGATAGGCCGATGCGCATTTCGACGGCGGTGGCGTCGGCGTGCGCGCGGACGACGGCGTGCGAGAGGCGTACGCCTTTTGGATTGCCCGTAGTGCCGCTCGTGTAGTAGAGATGCGCGTCCGTGTGCGCGGCGATCGCGCGCGTGAGTAACGGAATGGCGCGGTCGACGTCATCATCATCGTCGGCGATGACGTCGATGTGCCAATCGAAATTGCGAACGCCGCGAATGTACGGGGACGAACGCTTCGTCCCGTCGACAACCTCATCGTCGTCGTCGTCGTAAATCCATACGATCGCTACGAGATCACGAGGCACGTCGCTGCGATCGCGTCGCTCACCATCGCCCATCATGACGTCGCGCAGGACGTCCGCGTGCGGCACCGCGCGCGCAAAGACGGCTTTACATCCGGCGTCGGCGAGAATGTACGCCGACTCTCGCCGCACCAAGTGCGTGTTCAAATTCAACAATACGCATCGAAGCATCGCGCACGCGTAATGAATGACAAAGACTTCGATGGAGTTGGACGACAGCACACCGACGACATCGCCTGGGCGAATGTCGAGGACGTCGCGCATGAATGCGGCGGCGCGAGCGGCGCGGTCGACGCATTCGACGTACGTAAACGTCGGGCATCGGCGGAGGCGCGAGACGTCGCCGACGTGTACTCCAGACGCGGCGCGTGTCGCGCGTCCGTCCGTGCACACGAGCGCGGTGTGCGTCAAGCAGTCTGCGATTGAACCCGTGCGTGCGCACGCCCACGACGGGTTGAGAGCGTCGGCGTCGGAAACGGAAACGGCGCCTTTGCGGTCGGCCGCGACGTCGTCGGCTCGATGACGGACCATGGTGGCGACGGTGAGCGTATCAACCGTCACGACGCGTTCATTCAGCGTCAACGTCGGCGTACGTCGAGTTTCCGGCCATGAACGATCACGAGGGAGCCAGCGGCGCCATGTCGTCGCACGGCGGGGCTTGTGCGTCGTTCGAGTGTGAAATATCGTCGTCACGTTGACGTTTTCAAAGGAGCTCTCGATGGCGTCGCCTCGACCGACCGCGCGGACATCCGTCGAATACCGCATCGATTTTCGCGGTGCATCGCACGCGACGCGCAGAGCATCGACGACGGTATCGTGCGTGTGCGACACCACGTCGCCGACGTCGCGATCCGTGGCGCATTTACGCGTCCGATGCGCGAATACGAGAGGCGCGACGGCGGCAATCGCGTCGTCTCGTCGTCCCGAATACAAAATATCGCGCGCCTCGACGCCGCACCGCGCCGCCATGTGCTCAACCGCGCCATACGTGTGCTCAACGCATGCATTTGCATCGAATGTATCATCGAAATGACGATGATCGACGCGAGCGACGATGATTTGCGCGCCATCGAGCGCCGCGGACGCCGCCGCGTCTCGAATTCGAGCGCAGTACACTTCACGCATCGGTCCCGTCCCCGCATCCGCGCCCGACTCGCCAGCAGAACACGACAGGGCATCACGATTGATGAATTGATCGCGACCGAGACGTTCGACATCGCTCGCGCGACGCAGTCGAATCACTAACGTTCGACGCGACGACATGTCAGCCTCGCGCACGCGAACGCGCTTTTCAATCCTTAGCCCCTTGGCGTGCGACGACGACGACGAATGGCACCGTCACCACAGCGCACAATAATCAACACCTGCGCGTCCTCTCGCGCGTCCTCTCGCGCGTCCGTGTGCGTCGAACAACCACCGCGCGTGTCACGGTATGCCGTCGCTCTCAGTCTGCGTCTTGTGTCTCACGCTCTAATGTCGCCGCGCACGCGTCGCCCATCGTCGCCGCGCGCGCGCTCGCGCGCCAGAACGCGCACATCATTCGCGATGTATCATTCGCGACGCATCATTTGCGCCGCGGCGCCCGCGATGGGTCGCCAAGGCGCGACATTGGACACCGTTAGGCGACACCCATCGATCGCACATCGTCAAACCGCGGCTCGTGCGCCCGTGCGCCCGCGCGCGCCATGCCCGCGCCCGAGCTCGTGCACTTGAACGAAATCCACCGCTCGCATCCGTACTGCGAAAATGCCGCCATCGCCGCAGACGTGTTCGCCGCGCTCGCGAATGACGTGAGCACATTGGCCAGCCAAGGCAAAGGCAGACGGTCTACGCGCGCGACGCGCGACGACGCGGGCGCGTACGTCTCCTTCGACGCGCGCGAACTCACGACGCATGCGTTATCGACGTGTGTGCTGTGCGTAGAGGCGTACGTGGACTTGAGGTCGGCGGCAGCGAGCGTGGATGATGATGATGAGCGCGCGCGGGCGTTGACTGCGTTTGATCTCGCGCGGCTCAAAAGCGCATTCTGTGCGCCCGCATCGCGCGCGAATGAGGATTTTGCACAGACGTATGCGAAGAAATTAGCGACAAAGAGCGCGCTGTTGGAAGTGATGCTCGCACCGGCGACGGCGAGAGGGGCAAAGGTATTTGAAGGCGCGGCTGAGGCGTTTGCGAGCGGCGCCCAAGCCGAAGCTCAAGCCGAAGCGGAACAAAGGACGCGTTCAAACGCGACGGCGACGACGAATGGTGACGCAGACGACGATATGGATAATAGCGATAAGGGTTTGTGTCGTTTGATTCGCGAGAAGCCGTGTGGGGCGTATCCTGGGACGTTTGCGATGCTCGCGAGCGGCGACGCTCGAGTGAAGCGGCTGGCGAAACAGTTGTTGCAAGAAACGCTCGCGAGCGATGACATCAAGGGGCGAAAGGTGACGAGATATCGCACACTGCGATACGAAAATGCGTCAAACGCATTGTTTGATGTGTTTGGGTATTGGGTGGAGTGTTTGGCGGATGCGCAGCGTGAACGTGAGCGTCAAAGCGACGGCGGTGGGGCGAGGCGCGCGTACGCCGCCATCGTTCCAGAGGTTGACTTTGATGGAGACGTCGTCGAACCTTTCGTTCCGAGTGAATCTCGGCTGTGGTTTTGTCTAGCGTTTGCGCTCGGGATGTCAGACGCGGCGATCACGCAGGCGGTGGTTGAGCAGCATCCGATTGTGTTTGAGTTGGCGGTGAAGGCTTTGGTTCGGTCGACAAAGAATCCGCGTTTGAAACCGCCGACGGCGGAGGATACGTATATGATCAAGCTTGCAAGTAATGCGTGCGATGTGGTACACTTGATTTTAGCGTCATATCCACGAGGGATAGAGCACGCGAATGCGTTTTGGCGTTTTACATGCGTGAAACCGTCGACAACGATTGACGCGCTCGCCGCTGCGGCGCGCATGGCGAGCAAAGAGAGACCTCAAGATCAAATCACCGCATTGGTTGCGTTGAAATCGGCGTACTTGTTGCTTCCGCGTGGCGATGCAATTAGCTCGTCGCGCATCATGGATTGCTTGGTGAAGGATATCCCGCACTCCACAAAGTTTTACGACACCGAAGTGCAATGGGAGAGCCGGCTTTTGGCGTGCACCGCCGTGCTCGAGCAATATTCTGAAATCGGCGTCGACGACGCCGTCTTAACGATCGGGGACTGGTACGACCGCGTTGGACGCGACTTGATTGAAAGTCTTCGACAGGCGGAGGCTCTCTCGCCCACGGCGCATCTCAAGCGAGAGATTGTCGCGCGGACGTTGGTGAATACATTTGGATACATCATCTGCGCCGACGCCGTGGCGTTGTCGGCGTTATCAGATCCCGATTTCCTCACGTTTGACGAAGATCGATGGCGCCGAGATAAGCGCATTAATCCAGACACAGCGCTCGGGAAGCTGCATTTGAGAATTCTAAACACCGTGCGCACAGAGAAGCGTTGGAAGGTGAGCACGGCGATTTGGAAGTACGCGCTCGGTTTTGATCGAATGTCTGAAATCAATCGTACCTACGTCGGGAACTGGGCGCCAAACTACATCAGCGCGGTGATGTACGCCATGGGCTTGCTCGCGCCTGTCGCGAGAGATGACTTTATCAAGCCACCGCGCCAGGCGTATGACGCGTTTGTTGAAATTGCGTATGGTGAGCAAGACGACGCGAACGCGTTGCGCGGGATTTTATCCAAGTGCGGCGAGTGGTTCTTTACATCTTTACTCGAGTGTCCACTAACAATTACCGAGAAGAAGCCCCTCGCGCGTTCTGAAGACGAAGCCAAATGCACGGAAGGGGCGGTATTGTGTACTATGTCGCAGCGTAAATCGCTCGTCTCGTGCGCGGGCGAGGTGTTGAAAAAACACTACGATGAAAAGGATTTACCCAAGTGCTTCCGGAAAATGTTTCAAGGCGATTACGTCATTCCGCGTGCAGTGCTTGCGGCGACGCACAGTATGTTGAAGGATATCAAACGCATGCCGAGCGATACACCTGAAGAGGTGAGCGAGTTGTTAGCCGCGGCGCACACTCCGCTGTCTCGCGCGCGCAACCTCATCGACGCCATCAATCCAAAGGACGAAGATCGCGTCAGTGCGTTCAGCTCGCACGTGAGCAAAGTGTTGATATCATCCATGAGCTTGTTCGAAGTCATCGTCAAGCACGGTCCGCATCGCGTCGCACCAGACGATGACGAACACTTGGTCAACGCGTTGCTCTACTTGTACTTGTTTTGGGATTTGGCAAAGAAGCGCCAATACTTTTCGCAAGGTTCGTTCACCAGGCAGCACCCTTTGAAGATTTTAGAATCCTTACTCTCGTGGCCACCGGCATCGTTTGCGAAGAACGAACAGCTCGCCACGGCGTGGGTGGATGTCGTGTTCTTGTTGCGCAAGGATATGACTGACGTCGACCTCGACGCGGATGGCGAGTCAACCTTGGTGAATTCGATTAAAACACACGTCGAATCCTTGTTCGCGGACGAAGGCAAAGATGGATTGTCCACGGGCGTTCGAGATAAGCTGAGCGCGACATTCCCAGAAATATCCCCGACGTCATCGCCGGCAACGAAGACGCCGAACACCAAGTCGACGTTTACGCCGTTCCGAATCTCCGCTCCGGCTCCGGTGATCGACCTCGGGAACGATGAAGACGATGGCGCTGACGCCGCCGTGGACACTGCCGACGCGTTCGTTGACGGTGCCGGATATGATCGTGTAGACGATGGTAGCGACGACGACAATGGCGGCGAGATTGATCGTGACGAGGAAGACACCGCCGCCGTCGCGGCGGGTTCAAACAAGCGTTCGGCGCCGAGCGAACCGTCGTGGTTATTAGCTTCTGACAAGAAGCGTAAAAAACCAAAAACAGTCGTTCTTCCGGCCAAAGTTCTCAAGACAACGACAGTGGCCGCGTCTGTGCCTAAGAAGAGCGCGACTGGTGGGAAATGGTCGTTGATTTCCAAGGAGCCGCTTGAGCCGGTGAAAGACATTCGAGGTGGCAAAAAGTTGCTCTCACACCCGCGTAACGTCATCAAGCCGGTGACGGCGCTCGATCTCGCGCTGGATTCAGCATCGGTGTCGTACGCAAAGCCTTCATCGATTACCAAACTCATGACGAAGAAAACGACGACACCAACCGTCACATCGGCGCCGCCGGGTTCGGCGCTCGCGAAACGGTCTTTGTACGCCGACTCGACATCAAAAAATTCCGCTACTGATGGCTTGATAGAAGTTCCGCCGCCGCCGCCACCGACCACAGAGATGGTTCCATCGTCTTCAAAGTACAAGCGATCGTCCATGTTGCGTGATGTACCTCCTTCGACGTCGGCTCGAGGCGCCGCCGTCGCCGCTCCGCTGCA
>Ga0181562_10000497_pt1 | contig 32545 bp, 31 predicted proteins | sample 011ome_26_FD_139344 | JGI IMG/M metagenome (GOLD analysis project Ga0181562, IMG submission 139344) | Coastal salt marsh microbial communities from the Groves Creek Marsh, Skidaway Island, Georgia - 011511BT metaG (megahit assembly) | ecosystem: Environmental > Aquatic > Marine > Intertidal...
CATCTACTGCCCCAGCCCTAGAACAAAAAAGCACCCCGAAGGGTGCTTTATTTGTTTGGCGGTGGGCCAGGGATTCGAACCCCGGGAACCTCTCGGTTCAACGGTTTTCAAGACCGCCGCTTTCGACCACTCAGCCAGCCCACCTAAACCGATTGAGGAGCGTACTCCTCGAAAGACCGCGATTATACCGACATCTTTAGACGATACAAGACGCGATTTTAAAATTAAGCGCTTTCTCGTTCCTCATTTTCTGGCAGTGGCCCGCGGGGGTCATTAACGGCGCGAGGCGCGTGTACAACGACCGCTTGCAGTGCTGGTTTTTGCTCTTCAAAGATCACCAAAGTATGCGTTTGGATCTCTGGTTGAGAAGCGGGCTTAGGCGCAACGCGAGGGTCATTAACGGCTCGCCCGTCGGGTCTGATGCCTTTGGGTTCTGCCAGTATGGTTGCTTGCTTAGGCTCTGCACTTTCTACCACGTCGTTCGCTGCGTTTCGTCCGAGCGGTCCAGTGTCTTCCGTTGCCGCTGTAGTTTCCACATCGGCAATATTGTCTGTTGCGGAAACTTCCGTGGTGGCATCAGTTTCGAGGGTACCAACATTCGCGGCTGTCGTATCTTCCGCGAGCATTGTATCGGTTACTGCTTCGGGGTTAACTGGAGCCTCTTCTGCGATCGGCTTCACGTCCGCCGTCGTGTCCACGGTGGGCGCGTCTTGTGTTGCCTTACCCTCTGCCGCTGCAGGTGGGGTTTTCTCGGCGTCTGCATTGGTTGCGTCAGAAGCTTGATTCGCCTCTGCGACTTCCGCGATTGCCGCATCGGCAATCGCGTCGCGGTTGACTCTCTGACGGCCGGGTCCGCGTCTCTGATTGCGTGGACGTCGTTTTGGCTTGTCAGCGGCCGGCTTGCTGTCTTCCGACTCGACCTCATTTTCTGAGTTCGAAATCTGTGCCACATCCTGCGCCGGATTCTGAGCTGAGCGATTTTTGTTCGGACGTCGTCTTCTACGCTTGTTACCGCCTTCTTTACCAGGCTCCGCGGCCTCGTTAGTGTCCAGCTTCTGGCTGGGACGTCGTTTTCCACGCTTTTCGTCTGCATCTTTGACCTTGCCACGAGCTTCCGGCTTGGATTTGCCGAACAGTACCTCGATGATGCGGGTAAGAAGCGATTTTTTCTTGCGCTCTTTTTCTTTCTTCTTCTGCACTGGCTTTTCTTTCTCGACCTTGGCTGGCTTGGGCGTTGGCGCAGGTGCTTGAGTGGGCGCAATTGATTTGACCGCGGCTTCCTGTACATTGGCTGCCTTGTCATCGTGATCGAATAGCGATTCGTCTGGCACCGCTACGTCGAGTTTGTAGCTTACCTCGCGATTTCCGCTGACTTCATCGTCTCGCAAACGCTGAACATTAAAGTGTGGTGTCTCCATATTCGGATTGGGGATTACCAGTATGCGAACGCGAGCATTACTCTCGACGGTTGCCAGAGCCAGACGCTTCTCGTTTAACAGGTAGGCGGCAACATCCAGCGGCACATGCGCACGAACTTCGGCTGTGCGATCTTTAATGGCCTCTTCTTCGACCAGTCGCAATATGGAAAGTGCGAGAGACTTGGTGTCTCGGATGATACCCTGCCCAGTACATCGAGGGCACACGATCGCGCTGGTTTCGCCAAGCGAAGGCCGCAGTCGTTGGCGAGACATTTCCAGCAGGCCGAAGCGCGAAATTTTGCCGACTTGAACCCGAGCGCGATCAATAGCAAGCGCGTCACGCATACGATTTTCGACCGCTCGTTGGTTTTTAGCGGCTAGCATATCGATGAAATCGATGACCACGAGCCCGCCCATGTCGCGCAAACGAAGTTGGCGAGCAATTTCATCTGCCGCCTCTAGGTTCGTTTGCAGTGCGGTTTCCTCAATGTCTCCACCGCGCGTTGCTTTAGCCGAGTTAATGTCTATCGAAACCAGCGCTTCGGTTGGATCAATGACAATCGAACCACCCGATGGAAGTCGGACTTCGCGCTGAAAGGCCGTTTCAATCTGAGCTTCGATCTGGAAGCGATTAAACATGGGAATTGAATCTTCGTAACGCTTAATCCGTTCCTTATATTGTGGCATCACCAGCCCGACGAAATCGGATGCCTCTTGATACGCTTGTGGCGAATCGATCAGTACTTGATCAATGTCGTCACGGAGATAATCGCGCACGGCTCGAACAATAACATTGCTTTCTTGAAATAGCAGTGTCGGTGCTTTTAGGTTGGCCGAAGCGGTAGTGATGGCTTCCCAAAGTTGGAGCAGGTAGTTGAGGTCCCACTGGAGTTCCTCTGCTGATCGACCCACACCGGCTGTACGAACAATAACGCCCATTCCGTCGGGGATTTGTAGCTGATTGATCGCGTCTCTCAGCTCAGTTCGGTCGTCACCTTCGATTCGTCGCGAAATACCGCCGGCTTTCGGGTTGTTTGGCATGAGCACCATGTAGCGCCCGGCCAAGCTGATGTAGCTTGTGATCGCAGCGCCTTTATTGCCGCGTTCCTCTTTATCAACCTGTATGATGATTTCTGTGCCTTCTTTGACGAGATCTTTGATCTTGCCATGATCGGCGCCTTTACCTTTTTTGGTCTGGTACTCGGGTGCGATTTCCTTGAGCGGCAGAAAGCCGTGTCGCTCCGCACCGAAGTCGACAAACGCGGCCTCCAAGCTGGGTTCTACGCGCGTGATTTTACCCTTGTAGATATTGGCTTTTTTCTGCGTTCGAGTGCGATTTTCGATATCGAGATCGTAGAGGCGCTGGCCGTCTACGAGTGCGACGCGCAGCTCTTCGGGCTGAGTCGCGTTGATTAACATTTTCTTCATGGACGTATCACTCAATAAGCAAACGCCCGGCGAAGACCTCTTATTGAAGAGGTGCCAGAGACACACACTAAACGGTTAGGGGGTAGAGCAGCCTTACTGCTGCGCATGCCCATACAACGCGCGTCGTGTCTGAATTACAACCTGTAATCCTTTCTTCACACCATCCACCAAAACCGGGGATGCCGTTCAAATCTGTTATCTTCACCGGCCATTCGCACGGTTACTTTTCGCGGCAGTGTGGCCCCTTGCCAACACTGCTCCCCACTTGTCTTATGGGGGGTCTGCAAGGCGGCGGCGCTTGTCTTGAAGTCTGTATTCGCCTATTGGCGCCGCGGCGGTTATACTACGTCTTGTCGTAGTGTCTGTATCGCCGAGTCGAGCTCTCGCAGAGCGCGAAGAGTAACAGTAAATTCCCTTTACATCAATGATTTAATGTCCATGCATAAAGCCATACAGCAGGGCGTCAACGCATCTGTTTCTCACATCGAAGTTGATTCAGACGACGAGGGGCAGCGGCTCGACAACTTTTTAACTCGGCGCTTTCCGAACGTGCCTAAGTCGCGCCTTTACAAGGCCATTCGCTCAGGTGAGGTGCGTGTTAATAAAGGACGCACAAACGCAAAGTATAAAATTGCTGCTGGGGATGTGCTTCGAATCCCGCCTCTCGTCTCAGTAGTACAAGGGGCAAAAGTGGCGGACGATATCTCGCGGGTTTCTCACTATTGGCTGAATGCCGTTCGCGATTCAATCCTCTACGAAGACGACGATTTTTTCATTCTCAATAAGCCCTCGGGTCTCGCCGTTCATGGTGGCAGTGGCCTTAAGTACGGCCTAATAGAGGTGTTGCGTCAATTAAGACCAGAGGCCAAGCGATTAGAGCTCGTTCACCGACTTGACCGAGACACATCCGGTTGCATTATGATCGCCAAAAAGGGTAGTGCGTTGCGACAGCTGCATGCAGCTTTGCGCGAGCGCAGGGTTACCAAGCGCTATCAGGCTTTGGTTTTCGGCAAATGGCCAAGGTCGGTCCGATTTGTGGAGGCCCCCCTGCACAAGGTGGCCCTTTCGTCGGGCGAGCGTGTTGTGCGGGTCTCAGAGCAAGGGCAGGCATCGAGGACGGAATTTTCGGTATTGAATCGTTATCCGGGTGCAACATTGGTTGAGGCGATTCCGGTCACGGGTCGAACGCATCAAATTCGAGTGCACGCCGCTCACCAAGGGCACTGCTTATTGGGTGATGACAAATACGCCCACCCAGACGCGGCGGGCTTGGCCGGCGCTTTGGGTTTAAGCCGATTATTTCTGCATGCGGCGAGCCTTTCCTTGATGGCGCCCAGTGGCAAACGTCTTGAAATTCATGCACCCATGGGACAAACACTACTGGAGGTATTGGCGCGTTGTGTTGATCGTATTTGATTGGGATGGAACCTTGTGTGATTCCGTTGCGCGCATCGTACATGCGATGCAGAGTGCTGCGCAGGATGTGGGTGTTGTCCCGCCGACCGACGTCGCGGTGCGCAACATCATAGGCTTGGGGCTGCCACAAGCCATGTTAAGGCTCTTTCCCGAGTGCATCAATCGGCACTCGGATCTTATCACCGCCTATTCGCATCATTTCACTCACTCGAGTCACATCCCTGAATCGGCTCTTTTTGACGGTGTTCGCGCGATGTTGGAGACCTTTCAATCGAGTGGGCACGAGCTTGCGGTCGCGACAGGTAAGAGCCGTCGTGGTTTGGACAGGGCGTTTGCCCAATTCGATCTTGGTGAGATGTTTACCTATTCACGCTGTGCTGACGAAACTCGCTCTAAACCCCACCCGCAGATGCTGCAGGAATTGCTTGATGTTTCGTGGACCGAGGTGGCTGACGCACTCATGATTGGTGACTCTAGCTATGATTTGGAAATGGCCGCGGCCATGGGTATGAGCGCTATCGGTGTTACCTACGGAGTGCATTCGTCCACTGTGTTGCGGGCATATTCACCGATTGATCTGGTTGGCTCCGTTGAAGACCTGCATGTTGCGATTGACCGCTGGATTAGACAGCGCGGTTAAATCAAGCCCTGCTGCCGTAGGAGCCTACAGGTTGAAATCAATGGCAGGCCCTCGAGTGCGGTCGGATCTTCGCTCAGCACGGAATCGAAGAGCGTTATACCCAAACCTTCGACTTTGAATGAGCCGGCGCAGTCCAACGCGGGCTCTCTCGATACGTAGTTGTTGATGTCAGCTGCCGTGAGCACTCTGAACTGCACAGTGGTGGTGCATTCAGCTGTCCATACTTGACCCGTTGAGGGTTGGGCAAGCGCCACTGCCGTATGAAAGTCGACGCGTTTCCCAGAGCAGGCCGCGAGCTGCGCGCGCGCGTTTTCTGTGGTGTGGGGTTTTCCAAGTGCAGATTCCTCAAGATCGAGCACTTGATCAGAGCCTAATACCCAGGCGTCGAGGCTGCCTTGATACGCTAGGGCTTTCGAGGTCGCCAAGCGCCGAGAGAGTTCTAGAGGAAGTTCGCCTGGCTGCGGAGTTTCGTCTACTTGGGGGTTAAATACGTCAAAATTTAGCTGCAGACGGGCCAGAAGGGCTGCTCGGTATCTCGATGTCGATGCAAGGATCAGTTTTTTCACCCTTGTTGTCCTAAGTTAGCGTTTTTCTTTGACAAATCGAGGTGCTCTCCCTATCATGCGCGCCCTATGAAACAGGGCCCACTGCCGCGACACTTCGATGCGCGAAAAGCATGTATACGCGAGCTTGAGTTGAGCGGGCTGGTTGGCGCTTACGAATTGCCTCGCGTTCGCGATCTGGTGCAGCGAGAGGATAGCACAGTTTCTTGTGTGCTGCGGTTTTCCAGAGATGAGCAGAATCGCTTTCTTGTGCGGGTTGCGATTGAGGCAGAGGTTGAGCTCCGTTGTGAGCGGTGCTTAGAGGCCATGCCTTGGTCGATTGACTCTCACAGCACGGCAATGTTGTGCAACACAGACGCCAAGGCAGAGCAGTGCCCTGCGCTGTATGAACCGGTGATGTTAGCCGACGAGACCGACTTGGATTTATACGAGTTGGTTGAAGAGGAGATTTTACTGGCGCTGCCTGCGGCGCCCTTACACTCGTTTCAGTGTGCGGAGTTGCCTCGAGACGAAAGTGAGAACACAATAGAGGAAATTAGGAAGCCAAGCCCGTTTGACGTGCTGGCCGGATTAACACGCGGTTCTGAAGAGCCGCCAATTAAAGGGTAGTATTATGGCAGTTCAGCAGAACAAGAAAACTCGTTCGCGTCGTGGAATGCGTCGTTCACATGACGCCTTGTCAGGACCCACTCTCAGCGTTGATGCAACCACAGGTGAGACTCACCGTCGTCATCACGTGTCTGCAGACGGTTTCTATAAAGGCCGCAAAGTAGTTGAAACTTCGGAAGACTAAGGCTTTCTTGGTCTCAATATCGATTATCGATTGCGTTTAAGGGTCGAGAAAGTGAATTCGGTTGCATTTGTCTTCCCCGGCCAGGGGTCACAGTCGCCAGGGATGCTAAGCGACTTTCATGAACGCGATTCGGTCTTCAGAGAAACGCTGGTCGAGGCGAGCGACGCTCTCGGCGAGGACCTCTGGTCGATGATCGAAAGCGGCGGTTCAGACGTGTTGTCGCTAACCGCGAATACGCAACCAGTGTTGCTCGCGTGCAGTGTGGCCATATGGCGATCGTACTGTTCGCGCAGCGAATACCGCCCGAGTTTAATGGCGGGTCACAGCTTAGGAGAGTTTTCAGCTCTGACCGCGGCTGGCGTTCTGTCGCTTGCAGACGCCGTCAAGCTCGTTCGACGTCGAGGCGAGTTAATGCAGCAGGCCGTGCCCGCGGGTGTCGGTGCAATGGCTGCCGTTATTGGCTTAGACGATGCGCCGATCGAAGAGATTTGCCGAGAAGTAAGTGCCGAGACGGGCAGGGTCGTTGAGGCGGTTAACTTCAACGCTCCAGGTCAGGTTGTCATTGCAGGTCACAAAGAAGGCGTTGCCGCCGCGGAAGCCCCGTTGAAGGCAGCAGGCGCCAAGCGGTTGATGCCGCTGCCTGTGAGCGCTCCGTTCCACACCTCTCTCATGCGTCCTGCAGCAGAAGCTTTAGGCGAATCTCTTGCCAATATCGCAATGCATGCGCCGCAGATCCCAGTTGTTCACAACGTAACCGCAGATACGGAGCTGAACCCCGAAACCATCAGAGCATTGTTGGTCGAGCAACTTTACAGCCCCGTGCGATGGACTCAATGTGTCCAGGCGATGGTAGGTAAAAATGCTGAGCGTCTAGTGGAGTGCGGTCCGGGTAAAGTCCTTTCCGGCTTGGCTAAGCGAATTGACAAGGCGCTGGTTACGGTAAGCTTTAGCGAGCTTGCTTCATTAGAGACATACATTCAGGAAGCTTAGCGATGAGCGAAAGAAGAATTGCTTTAGTTACTGGTGCATCCAGAGGCATTGGTGCCGCCATCGCGCAATCATTGGCTGACTCAGGCTGCATTGTTGTTGGTACGGCTACAAGCGAGGCCGGCGCAGCGGCAATTGACTCAAGATTGGCACCATTCGATGGCGCTGGTCTTGTTCTTGATGTTTGCAGTGAAGAAAGTGTTGAGCTGTGTATGTCGACCATAAAGGAACGATTTGGTCTTCCTACTATTGTTGTCAACAACGCCGGCGTTACGAAGGATAACCTGCTCATGCGAATGAAAGAGGATGAGTGGAGCGACGTTCTCAACACCAACCTCACCTCTCTTTACCGAGTCTGTAAAGCCGCAGTTAAAGGTATGACCAAAGCACGTTGGGGTCGTATTGTGAACGTTTCGTCGGTAGTCGGCCGGATGGGCAACGCGGGGCAGTCCAACTACGCCGCAACCAAAGCGGGCGTTGAGGGATTTACTCGCGCACTCGCAAAAGAATTGGGTTCAAGAAATATAACGGTGAATGCGGTCGCGCCCGGATTCATCGAAACCGATATGACGGACGCGCTGGGTGCCGAAACCAAGGAGTCGCTTTCCGCACAAATTCCGCTCGGTCGATTGGGTGGAGCAAGTGAAGTCGCAGCTCTCGTCGCTTTTTTAGCAAGTGATGGTGCCGCGTACATCACAGGGGAAACCATTCAAGTGAATGGTGGGATGTACATGGGGTGATACTTAGTTAAAAAAAAGTATTACACACATAGAAAAACAAGGTAAAATTACCGAATTAAGCGGTAAAGCATCATAACCGAAACTCAGGAGTGATTAAAAATCATGAGCAGTATTGAAGAACGTGTAAAGAAAATCGTAGCTGAACAGTTGGGGGTTAAGGAAGACGAAGTATCGAACGAAGCGTCTTTCGTAGAGGATCTGGGCGCTGATTCGCTTGATACTGTTGAGCTTGTGATGGCTCTTGAAGAAGAGTTTGAAACCGAGATTCCAGACGAAGAAGCGGAGAAAATTACGACGGTTCAGTTGGCAATTGATTATATCAACGCCAACCTAGCGTAATTCTTTCGTTTGTCGAAAAAGCCGCATCTAGGCACTAGAGCGGCTTTTTTTATGTGTGTGTGGAAGCTAAGATCGACCAAAAAGCGTGAGGACTTAACATGAAGGGGCGGCGAGTTGTAGTCACTGGTATGGGGATGGTGACCTCCCTAGGACACACGGTTGAAAGTACCTGGTCGGCCATTTTAGCAGGCAAGAGCGGCGTTGCGACCATCGATGCGTTTGATCCTACTGAATTTTCTACGACCTTCTCGGCAAGCGTTCGTGATCTAAGCGTCGATCAATATCTGCCTTCGAAAGATTCACGGAAGATGGACGTGTTTGTCCAGTATGGGATGGTTGCGGGTATCCAGGCATTCGAAGACAGTGGTTTCGTCGTTACAGAGGGCAATGCGCACCGCGTTGGCTGCGCGGTGGGATCGGGTATTGGTGGCATTGGTGAGATCGAAAAAAATTCTCTGTTGGTCGCCGAGAAAGGGCCACGGCGGATCAGTCCGTTCTTCGTGCCGGGCTCCATCATTAACATGATCGGCGGCAACCTATCGGTTAAGTACAACATGCAGGGTCCGAACATAGCGATTGTAACAGCGTGCACTACCGGTACTCACAACATCGGTATGGGCGCGCGTATGATCAGCCAGGGTGACGCCGATGCAATGCTGGTGGGAGGCGCTGAGATGGCCACCACGAAGGTTGGTCTAGGAGGGTTTGCTGCAGCGAGGGCTCTCTCAACGCGAAATGACGATCCCACTCGGGCTTCCAGACCTTGGGACAGTGATCGCGATGGCTTCGTGTTAGGGGATGGTGCCGGCGTTTTGATGATCGAGGAGTATGAATCGGCCAAAGCGCGTGGGGCTCGAATATACGGCGAAATAATCGGGTTTGGCATGTCGGGCGATGCCTATCATATGACCCTACCCCCAGAGGACGGACGGGGTGCGGCGGCGAGTATGCGCAATGCTTTGCTCGATGCTGATTTGTCCCCCGAAGCAATTGGTTATATCAATGCTCATGGCACATCAACGCCTGCTGGCGACTTGGCTGAGACACAGGCCATTAAATCAGTATTTGGCGACTACAGTAAGCGGGTGGCAGTGAGTTCAACTAAATCGATGGTCGGACATCTACTGGGTGCCGCGGGAGCGGTCGAAGCCATATTTTCGATACTGGCGCTGCGCGATCAGATTGCACCGCCCACGATAAATTTAGATAACCCTAGCGAGGGTTGTGATTTAAACTACGTTCCGCATGTGGCTCAATCCCTCGCCACTCAATATGCACTGTCGAATTCCTTTGGGTTTGGCGGCACCAACGGCACCTTGGTTTTCGCTAGGTCGGAGTGAGATGCCCAGTCAGTGGGCGTTTGAGGGAGGAGCGTTAACTGAGGTGGCGCGATTGCCTGATCGCGCCCAGCTATACGGAGATGCTCTGTTCGAAACAATGCTCTGGACGGGCTGTAATCTTGCCTTAAAGACTTACCACCTGACCCGATTGCTTTATGGTTGTGAACGTCTGGATATTGGCTTGGTTCCCAGTGAGGCTAAGAAGCATTTCGAGGAACTTGAACGAGCTTTGGCTCGCTCGCACCGAGGTCACTCGCTTGCCGTGCGTCTGTCGTGCACACCCATCGCAGAGTCCCGAGGATATGTAAGGTCGTCTCAGTCGGGTGCCGCACTATCGTCCACCATAACGCCGTTTGAAACTCGTGAAGGGTCTAGAGTACACCTGGGAATCAGTGGGGTTCAACTTGCCAGCCAGCCTGTCATTGCCGGTATCAAACACGCGAATCGCTTGGAACAAGTGTTGGCAGCTTCTGAGCTCGCACGCGCTGGGTATGAGGACGGCCTAATGTTGAATACGGATGGTGTGCTCGTCTGCACAACCCGAGCTAACATCTATTGCTTAATCGATGAAGTGTGGCACACGCCTGTAATCGATCGCTCCGGTGTCGCGGGCACGAGGCGAGCATGGCTGTTTGACTCAGCGTTGGGTTTGGGTTTGTCTTTGAAGGAGTCGGAGCTGACACTAACCAGCCTTGAGCGGGCGAATGCGGTCATGATTTCGAATGCTTTGCGAGGTTTCGTATCTGTCGAGGCGATTGCGGGGCGGCCTTATCAGCATCACGAGAGCACGGATTTTATCAGTCATGCCTATCAGGCCTATTTGAGTCGAGAATCATGAAACGTCTCGCCTTCGCCTTCGCGCTAACCGCCATATTCGCCAGTGCTTGTGCCGCCCATTGGTGGTTCCTTTCTAAGCCGGTTGTTGCGCCCTCCTCAACGATTGTCATTATGCAAGGGGATACGCTGTCTAAAGTGGCAAGCGAGCTGAGTCGGCAGGGTTTGCTCGGATCGCCTAGGGTGTTCACTTTGTTCGCGCAATTAGCAGGAGCGGATAAGCGCATTCGTGCAGGCCATTACGATGTGGATGGTAGATTATCACCTGCACAAATTTTGGCTTTGATTACGTCGGATCGACACAAACTGTATCGTGTGACCGTTGCTGAGGGCTTGAGTTCTCGCGAGATACTCGATGCGGTGCAGGGGCATCCAGAGGTTAGGTCAGAGCTGGTCGGTCTATCGGATCCTTGGTTTGATTCTGTCTATGGCGCGCTTGGGGGGGTTGAAGGTTGGTTTTTTCCTGATACCTACTTTTTTGCTGCCGGTACAAGCGATAAAGATCTGTTTCTTCGAGGGCTCGAATTAATGCGCCAGACATTAGATGAGGTGTGGGTGAATCGTGATGATATCGACACGCTCGCGACCTCGTATGATGCATTGATATTGGCTTCGATTATCGAGAAAGAGACGGGGCTCGATGGTGAGCGAAAAGCGGTTTCGGGTGTCTTTCATAGAAGGCTCAAACGGGGTATGAGGTTGCAAACCGATCCGACCGTTATTTACGGTTTGGGCGAGGCCTTCGATGGTGATTTACGACGACGCGACCTTAGTGACCCTGGCAATCAATATAATACGTATCAGATTGTTGGTTTGCCTCCAGGCCCTATAGCCTCGCCCGGGCGGGCTTCACTCGAGGCGGCGGTCAGCCCCGCGAGGGGTACAGCGTTGTATTTTGTTGCAGATGGCCGCGGTGGACATGTTTTTTCTGATACTCTTGCAGAGCATGAGCAAGCTGTGCAGAACTATCTGCGGATTTTAAGGGAGAGCAGGTGAAAAAAGGGTTTTTTATTACCTTTGAAGGCGGTGAAGGGACGGGGAAAAGCACGCAGATCGAGCGTGTTCGGTCGAGTCTAGTGGCGCGTGGTATAGAACCTCTGGTGACAAGGGAGCCGGGAGGTACCGAGATCGCTGAGCAAATTCGTCAAATCCTTTTGACGCCGAGTGAAGAAGAGCTGTCTATGACGACGGAGCTTCTTTTGATGTTTGCTGCCCGTGCGCAACACCTTGCGCATGTCATTCGCCCCGCACTAGATGCGGGCAAGTGGGTTTTATGTGATCGCTTTACTGACGCGACCTACGCTTATCAGCACGGTGGGCGGAATGCTGATCTAGTTTGGATTCAAAGCCTAGAGCAAATGGTGCAAAATGGCTTAAAACCGGATTTGACGCTGCTCTTTGATGCACCCGTTACTATCACCATGGAGCGGGCCATTAAACGGGGCAAGCTAGATCGCTTCGAACAAGAAGGCATCGCCTTCATGGAGCGTGTTCGAGAGACTTACCTCGCTTTGGCAAAACAAGGGCAAGGACGTTTTCGCGTAATCGATGCCGGTGCGAGCGTAGATGAGGTTACGGCAGCCGTTATGGCGGCTCTCTCGCCTCTGCTGAGTGCTGGAGAGGGTCGTTGACAGTTCACCTGCCGTGGCATGAAGGCCCTCTTGGGGTATTGGGTGCTCGAAAGGCTGAGGGTCGATTACCGCATGCCTTGCTCATACGCGTAAGTTCCGATTCGGAGGCTGATGTCTGCGGGCTTGCGCTCGGACAAGTTCTCTTGTGTGAAAGCAGTACGGGGTGTGGTGTATGTCCCAGTTGCAAGCGGTTTGCAGAGGGCGTGCACAGTGACTTTTTAAGGCTGAGCCCTGAGCAAAACAGTCGTGAAATTAAAGTAGGGCAGGTGCGTGAATTGTTGGCTTTCGGCCATCAAACGGCGCAGCACTCCAAAGGTAAGTGCATTCTGATTACACCGGCAGACCGATTAAATCGCAACGCCGCAAATGCGCTTCTAAAGTTTTTAGAGGAGCCGCCCGCTGAGTCGTATTTAATCCTCGTGTCGGGCAGATCGGGAGGGCTCCCGCCGACGGTGCAAAGTCGTTGCCAAACCACAACAATCGCTAAGCCATGTTCGGCTGTGGCGCTTGAGTTTTTGCGTGACCGAGGGCTATCTGAGTCCAATATCGCTGAGTACCTTACTCTGGCCGGAGGCGACCCCCTGCGCGTTTTAGCTTGGGAGTCTGAGGGGCTCGTGGATGAGCTTCATCAAATCAGCAGAGAGTTTTCGTCCATAATTCAAGGGCAATCGATGGCGAGAACCGATTTGCTCAAGCGCTTCGAGCGAGTGCCCGCTTCACAATTGCTTGAAGTGCTGTTGGTGACGATGCACGAATTTGCACGGAAATCGGCCGAAAACAATCGGGTGGGTAACTCAATCTTCAGACTGCACGCAAGTGTGATCGAACTGCAGAGAAAACACCGTGCATCACCGAATATTAATATCCCCTTGGCCTTAGAAGAACTTTGTGTAAACATTTGAGCACTTTACGGTGCGAGTGAGGATGAATATGGCAAAAAAGTCGGTCCCAAGTAGTGGTCAGGGGCTACTCTCACTGACCATCAAGGATCAATCGGTGCTGTATTCGGCCTACATGCCGTTTCTTCGTAACGGTGGTTTATTTGTTCCCACAACGAAGAACTATCAGATTGGCGATGAGGTGTTTATGTTGCTCAATCTTATGGATGAACCCGAGAAGATTCCGATTACAGGGCATGTTGTCTGGATTACCCCTAAGCAACCGCAAGGTAACCGAGTTGCCGGTATTGGCGTTCAGTTCAGTGAACAAGATGCGTCAGCCAATGAAAAAATTGAAAAGTATTTAGTAGGCGCTTTACGTAGTGAGCGTCCGACGCACACGCTGTAACGGCGATTCAGCGGTGTTTCCCAACCTGGTTGGCGTGATCGAGGGTTTTTATGGCCGACCATGGACAGAAGCCAATCGACTTGAGGCAGCTTCTTGGATGCGGCAGCTCGGGTTTAACGCCTATTTTTACGCTCCTAAATCCGACGCTATTCTGCGGTCACGCTGGCAATCACCGTATTCTTCTGCGGACAGGGCTGGCTTAGAATCGCTTGTAAAAATATATCAAAAGCAAGGGCTCCACTTCGGTGTCGGTCTTTCGCCCCTCGGCATTAATCAATCGTGGACGTCCGAAGGGAAACGCGCCTTATCCGACAAGCTTTCACAGCTGGTGGATTTAGGTGTTGATTTTCTTGGCGTGTTTTTTGATGACATGACGGGATTGTCCACAGACAGCGTAGAACGCCAGCTGGATCTATTACATCGTGTTCGAATGCAAGTAGATGACATGCCTCTGTTTGCTTGTCCTTCCTACTACTCGGACGATCCCGTGCTGGAAGAGGTTTTTGGTCCCATGCCGCCGGGTTACATCGAAGACTTCGGTAAGGCACTGCCAACACATACCACGCCAATGTGGACGGGGCCCGAGGTATGTTCAAATGAGATTAACGAAGAACATTTGGATGCGGTTGTCAGGCGGTTTGGGAGACCGTTAGCACTGTGGGATAATTACCCCGTCAACGATGGCCGCGTGCGATCGAACCATCTTTATATTCGACCGCTCTCGAATCGTGCGAGTCGTCGGGATCTAGTGACCGCCCATTTTTGTAACCCTATGAATCAAGCCAACCTATCTGTCCTGGGCTTAATTGGACTTTCAACGACACACAACTTGGGCTCGAAAGTGCAGTTGCAGGCTTTCGCCAGTGAGTTTTTTGGGCCAGAGCTTCACTCTTGGTTGGTAGGGCATGCCGCTGAGTTTGAAGAAGCAGGTTTGCTTGGGTGGCCAAGGGCTAAGCGGGCCGCGATAAAACGTTCGATTCCAAAGGGGAATCCGGCAGCGGTTAATGAAGTAATAGACTGGCTCGACGATAAGTATGCCTTCGATCCCGCCTGTCTGACAGACGTGTGAATTTGTTTTTTTTCATTCAAGTGGAGACAAAACCGATCGGCCTAGTTGAAATGGGGCAGATCACTGTGGCACAATCGCGCCCCTTGATGAGTCGGTAGTTCGACTCGCAATTAAGCGGAAGTGGCGAAATTGGTAGACGCACTGGATTTAGGTTCCAGCGCCGCGAGGCGTGAGAGTTCGAGTCTCTCCTTCCGCACCACCTAATGTTCAATGGGCCGAGTTCGCTCGGCGGGCGAAAAGCCGGTTCTAGAGGAAATACAATGCAAGTATCACTTGAAACGACTTCAGGTCTTGAGCGTCGTTTAACTGTTGGTGTCCCAGCCAAGCGTATCGAAGACGAAGTGAACAAGCGTCTTCAGCAGGCGTCTAAGAATATTCGCTTAGACGGGTTTCGTCCCGGCAAGGTGCCCTTCAAGGTGATTCGTCAGCGCTTTGGCGAGGGCGTTCGCAGAGAGGTCATGGGCGAAGTAATGAGCCAGACCTATCAAGAAGCCATTGTACAAGAGAAATTACGACCTGCTGGTCAGCCTTCGATCGAGCCGAAGCAGGTAGACGCGGGTAAAGACCTGGAATATATAGCGACTTTCGAGATCTTTCCTGAAGTCGACGTTCGCGAGCTGAAAAAAATTAAGGTGGAGCGCCCGCAGGCAGAGGTAACGGAAGAAGATGTGGACAACATCATTGAAATCTTCCGCAAACAGCAGGGTTCTATGGAAGCTGTCGAGCGTGCGGCCGCCGAAGGCGATACCGTGATTATCGACTACTTAGGCAAAAAAGACGGCGAGCCCTTTGATGGTGGTGCCGCAACCGACAGCACTTTAGAGTTGGGTTCAGGGCGCATGATTCCCGGTTTCGAAGACGGGATTGTGGGAATGAGTGCCGGCGAAGAAAAAACGCTCGAGCTCAGCTTCCCCGATGATTATCACAATGAAGACCTTAAAGGCGCAGCGGTTACCTTCGATATCACGCTGAAGCAGGTTAAAGAGCAGGTCCTGGCTCCCCTGAACGAAGCGTTATTCGAGAAATACGGCGTATCCGAGGGTGGTGAGCCGAAATTCCGTGAAGAAATTGCCGCTAATATGGCTCGTGAATTGAAGAACGCGGTTGAAGCCTCGGTTAAGAAACAAGTCATGGACGTTGTCTTAGAGACCTATTCTGACGTGATCGTTCCCGGTGCTTTAGTAGAACAGGAAATCAGTGCGATGCGACGTCAGATGTTCCAGCAATTTGGTGGAGCGCCGATGGAGGGCATGGATCTAGATTCATTGTTGCCAGCCGACATGTTTAGAGACCGCGCGGAACCCCGAGTTAAGCTGGGTTTGGTATTAGCTGCGCTGGTTGCGGAGTCTAACTTGAAGCCCGATGCCGATCGTGTAAAAGCGATGGTGGAGGAAGTTTCTTCAACGTACGAAGATCCTGAAGAAGTGGTGAATTACTACTATAGTAACCCAGAGCAACTTAATGCGATTGAAAATCGCGTTTTGGAGGATCAAATTGTTGATACTCTGATGGAGCAGCTTGAAGTTGAAGATAAGGCGTGCACTTATCAAGAGGCTATCAATGCAGGACAGGCTGCAAACGCAGGCTGATACGGATTGAATCGGGAAGAAGGAGTATAGATATGCAGAGAATCGATAGCTTGGGTTTGATCCCGATGGTTGTTGAGCAGACCTCTCGAGGCGAGCGGTCGTACGATATCTACTCTCGCCTCTTGAAAGAGCGTGTGGTTTTTGTCGTGGGCCAAGTTGAAGATCACATGGCCAACCTTATTGTGGCTCAGCTGTTATTCCTAGAGGCTGAGAATCCAGATAAAGATATCCATCTGTACATCAACAGCCCCGGTGGTTCCGTGACGGCGGGTCTTGCGATCTACGATACAATGAAGTTTATCAAACCGGATGTCACCACGACTTGTATGGGTCAGGCAGCGTCTATGGGGGCTTTTCTGTTGTCGGCGGGAGCCAAAGGCAAGCGCTACTGCCTGCCTAACGCACGCACCATGATTCACCAGCCAAGCGGCGGTGCGCAAGGGCAGGCCACTGATATAGATATTCAGGCGAAAGAAATCCTGATCATACGAGAGCGTCTAAATCGTTTGATGTCTGAGCACACAGGGCAGCCTATCGAGGTTATCGAGCGTGACACAGAGCGCGATCGGTTCATGAATGCCGAGCAAAGCAAGGAATACGGCCTAGTTGACGAAGTCGTAACTACGCGCGGCTAGCCTCTTATCTGACACGCAATGCGTGTCAGATAAACTTGCAAATCCTTCCAAAACCCATCATCGTACGGGTGTAATGAATTCAAAGCGCTAGGATAAAAAATGGCGGATGACAAAATGCCTCCTAAAGGTGACAACGGCAAACTGCTCTACTGTTCTTTTTGTGGCAAAAGCCAGCACGAAGTCCGGAAGCTGATAGCGGGGCCCTCTGTTTTCATCTGCGATGAGTGCGTTGATCTTTGCAACGATATCATTCGTGAGGAGATTCAAGAAGCGGCAGCCTCGGAGTCGAGCGACAATCTGCCGGTTCCAAAAGAAATAAACGCCATCCTAGACGAATATGTAATTGGTCAGCAGAGAGCAAAGAAAGTGTTATCTGTTGCGGTCTACAACCATTACAAACGCTTGCGTCACAGTCAGTCCGGTGGAGAAGCCGTCGAGCTCGGTAAGAGCAATATCCTTCTGGTAGGTCCAACGGGTAGTGGTAAAACCCTGCTCGCTGAAACGCTCGCGCGCTTACTTGACGTACCCTTTACCATTGCTGACGCGACCACGCTGACCGAGGCTGGTTATGTAGGTGAGGATGTAGAAAATATCATCCAGAAGCTCCTTCAAAAGTGCGACTACGACGTCGAGAAGGCGCAGGTTGGTATTGTCTATATTGATGAAATCGACAAAATTAGCCGGAAATCGGACAATCCGTCGATCACTCGAGACGTGTCGGGTGAGGGTGTGCAGCAGGCCTTGTTGAAGTTGATTGAGGGTACGGTCGCCTCTGTGCCTCCACAAGGTGGGCGCAAGCATCCACAACAAGAGTTTTTGCAGGTCGATACATCGAATATTCTCTTCATTTGTGGGGGCGCTTTCGCTGGGCTGGACAAGGTAATCACCAACCGTTCAGAGAAGGGCGGCATCGGCTTTAATGCCGAAGTAAAAAGCAAAGACCAGAAAAAAGACTTGGGGCAAGTCTTATTCGACTTGGAGCCCGAAGATCTGGTGCAGTATGGACTTATCCCCGAGTTCGTTGGCCGGCTTCCGGTTATTGCAACGCTCGAAGAACTCGATATTGAGGCCCTTGTGCAAATTCTTACTGAGCCTAAAAACGCCTTGACCAAGCAGTACAAACGCTTGTTTGAAATGGAAGGGGTCGAAGTGGATTTCCGTGAGGATGGCCTGCAAGCCATTGCTAAGAAGGCGATGGAGCGCAAGACTGGCGCTCGCGGACTACGTTCAATACTTGAAGCCGTTCTGCTCGATTCTATGTACAGCATCCCATCACGTGAAGACGTGGTCAAAATCGTGGTCGATGAATCCGTTATAAAGGGTGAGTCGGAGCCGTTGCTCGTGTACCAGAACAACGAGCCCACACAGAGAGCCAGTTCAGGCGACGATTGACACTTTCGGCTTGCAATTTGGTTCGAAAACCCCAATAACTGGGGTAATAACGATATTGGAGCGAGAACATGTCCTCAGACCCACTTGAGTTGCCCTTATTGCCCTTGCGGGACGTCGTCGTATACCCCAGCATGGTGCTACCCCTATTTGTGGGTCGAGAAAAATCGATCGATGCCCTTGAGTATGCCATGCAAAACGGCAAGCAGGTTTTATTGGTCGCTCAGCGCGATTCTAATAAAGATGACCCGAGCGAAAGTGACTTGTTTACGGTAGGTACCGTTGCCAGTATTCTGCAGTTGCTCAAGCTCCCGGATGGTACCATCAAGGTCCTTGTCGAAGGCGATTATCGAGCCGCTGTTTCCAAAGTGGATAATCAAGACGGATTTTCTATCGGCGAATGTCGCGAGCTCCCCCCAAAAGACATCGATCCTGAAGAGTCCGAGTCGCTCATAAAAACCGTGACGGAGCTGTTTGAAAAATACGTTAATACCAGTAAGAAAGTCCCGAATGAGGTTCTTTCATCACTGAATGGTATTGAAGAGCCGGGCCGTTTGATTGACACCATCGCGGCTCACTTAAGCGTTCCAATTGAGGAAAAGCAGGCTCTGCTGGAATTGTCTTCCGTTTCGCAGCGCAGTGCACATCTGATGGGGCTGATGGATGCTGAACTCGATCTTTTTCAGGTAGAGAAACGTATCCGCGGGCGCGTCAAGAAGCAGATGGAAAAATCGCAGCGTGAGTACTATCTGAATGAGCAAATGAAAGCGATCCAGAAAGAGTTGGGCGATCTCGACGACGCGCCCAGCGAGATGGATGAGCTCCAGAAGAAAGTCAAAAACGCCAAAATGCCTGCAGAAGCGCAAACTAAGGTGGATGCCGAGCTCAGCAAACTCAAAATGATGTCTCCGATGTCTGCCGAAGCGAGTGTTGTTCGCAGTTATATAGATTGGATGGTCAGTGTTCCGTGGTCCAAGCGCAGTAAGGTTAAGCATGACCTAAACAGAGCTCAAGCCGTACTGGAGAGCGATCATTACGGACTCGAAGAGGTAAAAGACCGGATTCTCGAGTACTTGGCGGTACAAAAGCGCGTAAAAAAGGTAAAGGGCCCCGTTTTATGTCTAGTTGGGCCGCCTGGCGTTGGGAAAACATCGCTTGGAGAATCAATTGCTCGGGCAACAAACCGTAAGTTTGTTCGTATGGCCTTGGGCGGAGTCAGAGACGAGGCGGAAATACGCGGGCACAGACGCACCTATATAGGTTCTATGCCGGGTAAATTGCTGCAAAAAATGGCAAAAGCTGGGGTTAAAAATCCGCTTTTTTTACTGGATGAGATCGATAAGATGGGCATGGATCACCGCGGCGATCCCGCCTCCGCCATGCTTGAAGTGCTCGATCCGGAGCAAAACCACGCCTTTAACGATCATTACCTGGAAGTAGACTACGACCTGTCCGATGTCATGTTCGTTTGCACCTCAAACAGCATGAACATTCCTGGTCCCCTGCTGGACCGCATGGAAGTCATCCGGATACCGGGTTACACCGAAGACGAAAAGCTCAATATAGCCAAGCGTTATCTGGTGCCCAAGCAGGTCAAGCTCAATGGGCTCAAAGAGTCAGAGATTGTGATAGAGGATGATGCCATCTTGGGTGTCATACGTTATTACACGCGCGAGGCGGGGGTTAGGGCCTTAGAGCGTGAAATTGCAAAAATCGCGCGTAAGGTGGTCAAAGCGGCAGCTCTGGGTTCGCAGAAAGGCGTTCGAAACGTGTCAGGCAGTGATTTGGAGGAGCTCTTAGGCGTCCGGAAGTTTAACTACGGTGTTGCTGAGACCGATAATAAGGTGGGGCAAGTGACCGGGCTGGCTTGGACATCGGTCGGCGGCGAGCTTCTAACGATCGAGACCGTTGCTGTCGCAGGGAAAGGACGACATGTCAAAACCGGCTCTCTCGGCGATGTAATGCAAGAATCGATTTCAGCGGCGATGACTGTGGTAAGAAGCCGTTCGCAGGGGCTGGGTATTGCTGCCAATTTTTTTGAAAAGCACGATCTGCACATACATGTACCGGAAGGGGCTACGCCAAAAGACGGGCCAAGTGCGGGTATCGCGATGTGCACTGCGATGGTTTCGGCGGCCACAGGTATCGCGGTGAGAGCCGATGTGGCAATGACCGGCGAGATCACCTTGCGAGGTGAAGTTCTTCCCATCGGGGGCTTAAAAGAAAAGCTCTTGGCTGCGAGACGTGGAGGCATCAAGACGGTGATTATTCCCGCAGAGAATCAGCGAAATTTGCAGGAGGTTCCGGACACAATCAAAGGGGAGCTTACCATTCACTGCGTGAAATGGGTGGACGAGGTGCTCGACCTTGCGCTTGAGCGTCATCCACAGCCACTTTCTGATGAGGCCTTCGCTGATGGTTTGAGTGCCACGCGCGATGAAAAAAGCCCAAACGAAGATAGAATTAAAGCTCATTAAGAACTTTGGTAGTTGACCGCGGTGAGTGCGCTAGTATAAAGTCAAACCACGTTGTAGCGTCGTTGTGGGCACCATAACTACCGATAACGATATAAGTAGAGCATGTACTCTAAACCGCTACTTCAGCGTGCCTATTGAAGGCACTTCTGATGTAAGCTAGCGTAAAAATTGGATGTGTCAAAAGCATCCTACTATTGAAGTAATCCACAAGGGGAAAAGCGTGAATAAAAGCGAACTAATCGACGCAATTGCAGCGTCTGCAGACATCTCAAAAGCTTCAGCCGGTCGTGCTTTAGACGCGGTTGTTGATTCTATTACAGGCGCCTTGCAAAAAGGCGATTCAGTTTCTTTGGTTGGTTTTGGAACCTTCCAAGTCAAAGGTCGTGCAGCGCGCACTGGTCGTAACCCGCAGACGGGTGCGGAAATCCAGATCGCAGCGGCTAACGTGCCTAGCTTTAAAGCCGGTAAAGCGCTGAAAGACGCTGTAAATAACTAGAAAGACACCCTGCAAGCTTGGTATCCTACGCGCCTCGGCGCGAAGGGTGGAAACACCGCTTGTGAGTCTCACAAAGGAGCGCACTAGACAGTGCGCTTTTTTTTGTAATCAGGAAAGTAAATCATGCTGCAAGATATAAGGAATAGCACCCAAGGTCCTGTTTTTAAGATGATTGTTGGGTTGATCGTATTGTCTTTTGCGCTTTTTGGCATCGAGTCCATACTGCTTGGCGGCAGTGATGACGCAGTCGCGGAGGTCAACGGCGACAAAATTCGCTCTATCGAAGTCCAGCAGGCCGTTATCCGTCAGAAGCAGCGGTTAGCGCAATTGCTGGGCGATAATTTTGACCCTGCGATGTTTGATGATCAACAGCTATCGTCACAAGCCTTACAGGGTTTGGTATCCAACAAGTTACAGCAACAGTGGGCGGAGCGTTTAGGTTTGGCCGTTTCTGATGTGCAGCTGGGAGCCGAGGTGGCAGCGATACCGGCATTCCAAATTGAGGGTAGATTTTCCCCAGAGCTGTACAAGCAGTCGCTTGCGAGTGCCGGGTTTACGCCAGCCAGCTTTAAAGAGGCTCTGCGGGTCGATGGAATCGTAGCGCAGCTCAATGCCGGCCTGTTCAACACTGAGTTTACCAGTCCATTAGAGCAAGAGACCGCAGTGAGGGTAGCAGCGGAGACTAGGAGCGTGAGGTATGCCAACCTTCCTGTCAAGACGGTCGATTCCGACATACAAGTGACGGAAGAGGAAATTGAAGCGTACTATTTCGCAAATTCGAGCGGTTTTATATCTGAAGAGAGAGTGGTTTTGGATTACATAGCGCTCAGTTCAGAAGATTACCGTCAGCCTGTGGCAGAAGACGATTTGCGCGCCGCCTATGAGCAAGAGATCTCGAGCTATGCGTATCAAGATGAGTCCCGCGTGTCGCACATATTGTTGATTCAGGGCGAGGATGAAGCCGATGACGTCTATGCTTCGCGTGTCATCGCCGCACAGGAAGCTTTGGCGAGTGGTGAGCCCTTCGCTGATGCCGCAACGCGGTTGTCGGATGATGTGGGGTCCTCTTCTGCTGGCGGTGATTTAGGTTATACGAGCGGTGACCTCTTTCCTGAAGAGATGGAGGAAGCCATCGCTGGCTTGGACGTGGGAGAGGTATCTGGTCTTGTTGAAACAGACGCCGGTACGCACATAATCACGGTAACCGATCGTCGGTCCGAAGCGCCACCCACGCTCGAGGAAATGCGCTTTGAGCTTGAGCAAGCTCTCAGTGTTAGTGAGGCGCGTCGTCGTTTGGTCGGGAAAGTTGAAGCGCTGAAGGATCTTGCCTTTACCGCAACTGACCTTCAGGGGCCGGCTCAAGAACTTGAGCTGGTCGTACAGCAAACCGGTTCGATTACGCGGCGTGGTGGGGACGGTATTTTTAGTAACGACTCGGTGATTGAAGCGGCATTTTCAGAAGCGGTGCTGGACGAGGGCTATAATAGCCAAGTGTTGGAAATCGACGAAGATGAATTTGTCGTTCTTCGAGTGGCCAAGCATGAGGCGTCGCGCCCTCTAACCCTGGCCGAGGTCCGAACTGATATCGAAGGTGTGCTTGAGGAAGAGGCTCGCCGAACCGCCTTGATTAATCTGGCGGACTCTTTGATACAGTCGCTCAATTCTGGCGAGAGTATGGAGCAGATCGCAAAGAGCAAAGGGCTAGATTGGCAGGTGGCAATTGATACACGCAGATCTTCTTCGGATATTCCTCGCACCTGGCGTAAGGACGTTTTTTCGGCACCAATCAGTGACTTGCCTTTCCGTTCGTATGCGGTTCTCGCCTCAGGTGACGCAGTAGTATTCGAGGTTTTCCGCGTGAAAGATGCGGATGCGAACACACCTAGTGACTCAATCACTGAAGCCTCGAACAGCCGAAAATTAGCACTGACCCAGAACGCTTTACGGCAGAGCGTAAGCGAGCAGCTACGCGATTCAGCGGATTTAACGATTTATCAGTAATCAAAGTAGGGAAACACGGCCATGGCCTTTAAAGTATTAACCTTGAATGCAATTTCAGTCAAAGGGCTAGATCGGCTTGCTCGTGATCAGTACGAGATCGCCAGTGAGTTTGGCAAGCCTGATGCTATCCTGCTCAGAAGCCACAAGCTTCAGCCGGAGGAGATCGCTGGTTCGGTCTTGGCGATAGGTCGTGCCGGCGCGGGCACCAACAATATTCCAGTTGATTATTGCTCTAGCCAGGGTATTCCGGTGTTTAATTCGCCAGGCGCAAATGCCAACGCGGTAAAAGAATTGGTGGCGGCAGGTTTGTTGCTCGGTAGTCGCGGCATCGTTGAAGGTATTCAGTGGGTAAATACACTCACGGATCAATCCGATAAGGCAGTGCTTAATACGCTTCTAGAAGCGCAGAAGAAGAAGTTTAAAGGTTCTGAGGTGGCCGGGAAAACTCTAGGCGTAGTTGGTTTGGGCGCTATTGGGTCATTAGTTGCGGATATGGCCCTGCAAATGGGTATGCGCGTAATTGGATATGATCCTGCACTGTCTGTCGAAGCTGCTTGGCGCTTAAGTAGCCAGGTAGAGAGGGCAGAAGCGCTCTCGAGTTTATTTGCCAAAAGTGACTTCATTACCTTGCACCTTCCTGTGTTGGATGTCACGCGCGATTTGATCAATGGGGATTTGTTTCAGGTGTTGAAGCCGGGTGCCAAATTGTTAAATTTCGCACGGCAAGAAATTGTTCACGAGCCCTCATTGATTGCGGCACTCGATTCGGGCGTACTTGCGGCCTATATCGCAGATTTTCCAACGCCAGCGTTAATTGGTCGTTCCGATGTTATTTTGATGCCGCACATTGGCGCATCGACCGATGAGGCTGAGGATAACTGCGCGATCATGGCGGCGGATCAGATTAAAGATTTCCTAGAGAACGGCAATATCAAAAATTCCGTGAATTTCCCGTCCTTGTACCTAGAGCGCACAGCAGGTTGCCGCTTGGCGGTGACGAATACGAACGTGCCGAAAATGTTGGGAAGCGTCTTGTCTGTATTGGCGGACGCAGATATCAATGTGGCGGATATGTTGAATAAGAGCCGTGGTGATCTTGCCTACAATTTGATCGATATGGAATCTTGCCCTGATGAGGCGACTTTAGCGCAGTTGCGTTCCCTTGAAGGTGTTGTGAACGTTCGTTTGATAGGCCCTCCCAAGTAAGCTGTGAGCGATTTTTATCGGCGGTTTGAAGGTGCTAATGCCCCCCGAGATTTTGACGGAGTTGAAGTTTGGGCTCCCGAATTCTCGGGCGATATTGATATCGTAATTGATTCCAGTGGACGCTGGTTACATGAAGGCACCGAGATTAAGCGTGCTTCCTTGATTGAGCTCTTTGCTAAGTTACTTCGTAAAGAATCCGATGGACACTATTATTTGGTGACTCCGGTGGAGAAATGGCGAGTTCAAGTTCAGCAGCACGCTCTACAGGTTGAATCCGTTAGGCGTGACGCCTTACCTCAGGGGTATCGTATAGATGCGCGTGCCAATGACGGTAAAACCTATCCTTTGTCCGCTGCATACCCGCTTGAATTTGAAGCTGGGTTAGACGGCGCATTCGTGCATCTGGAACGCGGCTTGACAGCTAAGCTGTCACGTAACGCTTGGTACCATTTATGCGAGTGGGTCGAGCAAGAAGAGGGCAGGGTGACGCTTACAAGTGAGACAGTGGTGTTCGCGTATTGCGTCTAGAAGCCCCATATCTCATCTATTTGTTAGTCGCCGCGCGATTTGCGTGGGAGTGTGTTGACCGCAAATCAAGACGCTAACCAAAACGATCTTAGAGAAAATTCAAACACCTTGAGTCGACCAGGACGCTTCGTGATAAAAGCGAAGCGCCCCTAGGGTCATAAAAAACTACATGTTTGGGTAGTTCGGTCCACCAAACCCCTCTGGTGTTACCCAAACAATGTTTTGCGACGGATCTTTAATGTCGCAGGTTTTGCAGTGTACGCAATTCTGCGCATTGATCTGGAATCGCTGGCCGTTTTGGTCCTCGACCACCTCGTATACCCCAGCTGGGCAGTATCTCTGAGCGGGTTCATCGTATAGCGGCAAGTTCTTCGCTAGGGGAATCGACGCGTCTTTTAGGGTGAGGTGGCAAGGTTGATCTTCTTCATGGTTCGTGTTGGAGAGAAACACCGAGCTCAAGCGGTCGAAGCTTATCGTGTTATCTGGCTTAGGATATGCGATCTTCTTCGATTCTGACGCGGGTTTCAGTGCTGCGTGGTCGGCTACCGTGTCATGGACGGTGAAGGGCAACCGGCCCTTGAAAATCGTCTGATCAATCCAGACAAACGCTGCGCCCACTAAGCTGCCAAACTTGTGCATGAAACCGCTGAAGTTGCGGGTGGTGTAAAGCTCTTCATACAGCCATGAATTTTTGAAATTCGATTCAAAAGCGGTCAAGTCCGTTTCCCGCGATTCACTTGCGAGAGCCTCGACCACGGTTTCCGCCGCAATCATTCCGCTCTTCATTGCGGTGTGGTTGCCTTTAATTTTGACCGAGTTAAGCGTTCCTGCGTCGCAACCAATCAATAAACCACCTGGGAAGTGCATCTTTGGTAGAGAGTTTATGCCACCTTTTGCTATCGCTCGAGCGCCATAGGCGATCCGTGTGCCGCCCTTTAAATATTTCAGTGTCTCTGGGTGGTGTTTCCAGCGTTGGAATTCCTCAAAAGGGCTGACATGCGGGTTGCTGTAGCTTAAATCGGTTATCAGGCCAATGTAGACTTGATTGTTTTCCGCGTGATACAAGAAAGCGCCACCACTGGAATTACTCTCCGATAATGGCCATCCGATACCGTGAACGACCAATCCTTCTTGATGTTGGTCAGCTGGTATCTCCCAAATTTCTTTTATTCCAATACCGTAATGCTGTGGATCTTTGCCCGCGTTGAGGCTGAATTTCTCGATCAATTGCTTGCCTAAGTGGCCGCGACAACCCTCTGCGAACAGCGTGTATTTAGCGTGCAATTCCATGCTGGGTACATAGCTGTCTTTCTGCTCTCTCTCAGCCGAAACGCCCATTTCGCCAGTAGCAATACCTTTAACTGAGCCATCTTCGTGATAAAGGATCTCCGCTGCGCTGAATCCAGCATAAACCTCAACGCCCAGTCCTTCCGCTTGTTCTGCTAACCAGCGGCAGACGTTGCCCATCGAGGTAATGTAGTTGCCATCGTTGTGGGTTGGCTTCGGTATTGCAAAGCCGGGTAACTTAATCGCGGACTCGGATCCCGTGTAGAAAAAGAATGTGTCTTCTGTGACTTTGCTCCCCATTGGGGCCCCGAGCTCTGCCCAATTGGGAAAAAGTTCGTTCATGGCACGCGGCTCTAGTACCGCGCCAGACAAAATATGTGCTCCGACTTCTGAGCCTTTTTCAACGACGCAAACCGTTATCTCCTGCTCTTTTTCTTGGGCCAGTTGCATGATACGACATGCGGCACTCAGACCACTCGGTCCAGCGCCTACAATGACCACATCAAATTCCATTGATTCGCGTTCCATACGTTTTCCTCTTTGGCTCTGGTCTGTGATTCTGTGCACAGATGCATTAAAATACCGAATGTTCGATTATATCGACTTAAGGTTGGAAAAGCACCGATCTCTCTATTGCATTTAGCGCAACATAAGAGCCGATTGGTTGACCTTTACCAGGCGAAGGGGCATTCTTACGGCCCTTAATGCGGGCCAACAGATCCAGCGTTGGCGTTTTAATGAATCTAACAGATACGGGAGAATCCATGAAGGTTCTTGTCGCTGTAAAACGCGTTGTCGATTACAACGTAAAAGTTCGCGCCAAAGCAGACGGTTCAGACGTCGATCTGAACAACGTCAAGATGGCGATCAACCCCTTTTGCGAAATTGCGGTTGAAGAAGCCGTGCGCCTCAAAGAAGCGGGCGTCGCAACGGAAGTCGTTGCAGTCTCGGTTGGCCCTAAAGCGTGCCAAGAACAACTGCGAACTGCTTTGGCATTGGGCGCAGATCGTGCCATTCAAGTTGAAGTCGAAGGTTCTGTAGAGCCTTTAGTCGTTGCTAAGCTATTGAAAGGCGTGGTCGAGAAAGAGGCGCCGCAGCTTGTCATTCTAGGCAAACAGTCTATCGATGGCGATAACAACCAAACTGGTCAAATGCTGGGCGCCCTGACCAATATGGCGCAAGGCACATTCGCATCCGAAGTCAAGGTTGACGGTGATAGCGTGAGCGTGACGCGTGAAATCGATGGCGGTTTGCAAACCGTTAACTTAAAGCTACCAGCGATCGTCACTACCGACTTGCGTTTGAATGAACCTCGTTATGCATCGCTGCCCAACATCATGAAGGCCAAGAAAAAGCCCTTGGATGTGTTAACAGCAGACGATCTCGGTGTCACGATCAGTTCACATGTGACTCAATTGCGAGTCGAGCCGCCAGCAGAACGTCAAGCGGGCATCAAGGTCGGGGACGTAGCGCAATTAGTCGATAAACTGAAAAACGAAGCGAAGGTGATAGCATGAGCACTCTAGTTTTAGCCGAACACGATAACGTTTCACTGAAAGCGGCCACACTGTCTGCTGTAACTGCTGCGAGCCAAATGGGTGGTGATGTCCATGTACTGGTGGCTGGCGCGAACTGCTCCGCTGCCGCAGAAGCCGCCGCCGCCGTAGCAGGCGTTAGCAAGGTCTTGGTTGCAGACAACGCCGCATATGAGCACCAGCTCGCAGAGAACGTGAGCCTGCTGGTTGCGGAGTTGGCGGCTGATTATGACAACGTCGTCGCTGCCGCTACCAGTGCCGCGAAAAATACACTTCCACGCGTTGCAGCGCTGCTGGATGTTGCGCAAATTTCCGAAATCATGTCAGTCGAATCAGCTGATACCTTCAAGCGACCTATTTACGCCGGTAACGTTATTGCGACCGTGCAGTCGTCTGACGCTAAAAAGGTGATCACCGTCCGCGCCACGTCGTTTGATGCAGCGGCAGCTGAGGGCGGCAGTGCGGCCATTGAATCCGTCGTTAGCGTTCACGATGCAGGGATATCTACCTTTGTGGGTGAAGAAGTTGCGGTCTCTGATCGACCGGAGCTCACGGCGGCATCGGTCGTTATATCGGGCGGTCGAGGTATGCAAAATGGCGAAAACTTCAAGCTGCTCGATGGTATCGCGGACAAATTGAACGCCGCGATCGGAGCATCGCGCGCAGCGGTAGACGCGGGTTTCGTACCCAATGATATGCAGGTTGGTCAGACAGGCAAGATTGTTGCTCCAGAGCTCTACATTGCGGTGGGGATCTCAGGTGCTATTCAGCATTTGGCTGGTATGAAAGACTCGAAAGTGATCGTTGCGATCAATAAAGACGAAGACGCGCCGATTTTCCAGGTTGCTGATTACGGTCTGGTAGCTGATTTGTTCAGCGCTTTACCGGAGTTAGAAGCTGCGATTTAAACTACGCTGACGAAGAAAACCCAGCCATTGGCTGGGTTTTTTTTGGCTCCTACTTCGAGCGTGTTAGCATCGATAGTTGCCTTTTATTTTGCCGGCTGCTCGGTGCTGCTCAGGGAGGCCAAACGGAATTTACGCCCAAGATCTCTGTGTCTGTATAGGTTTGGCACTAATCTGAGGTGATGCAGTAGAGATGGTCCATCTAATCCCGCCGTAAATCGTCTCGTATCGCAATTGGCGTGGGGAAGTTCATGATCACAATGTAGGAAGAGGCGAGTAGGGTGATTATCGTCACTGCCTGAATCAAGACTGCGCCTTCGGCCGAGAGCAAGCCTTTCGTCACAGCGACGTAGGCTATTAATAGCGAAAACTCACTTGCCTGCCCCAATCGAAATCCCATATTCCATGCCAGCTCTTTTCGTTCGCTCACGCCACCGAGTAAAGCCCTGTACACCAGTGGTTTAAATATGAGTATACCCAAGCTGAGCGCTCCGACCGCTAAGGCAACGGAGGGTAGGGCCGAGAGCTCGACTCTTGCACCCACTGAAAAGAAGAACAGCACAAGAAAGAAGTCGCGCAGCGGCTTAAGACTGATGGCGATGTATTGCGATATCGGGCTTGTCGCTATGGTCACGCCCGCTATGAAGGCGCCAATCTCGGCACTTAAGCCGATGGTTGCCGAGAGCTCAGCAATCCCGAGGCACCACCCGATGGCGACCAAAAATAAATATTCTTGGAATCGGTCAAAACGGGCTAGAACCGGCAACAGAAGGTGCTTCACTGCCAAATAGCAACCCGTTATTAGGAGTGGCAGTCCGATCGCCGGCCGGATAATTTGCTCGACTAAATTAGAGGAGTGTGCGTCTCCCAACGCGTTGAGCGCAATTAATGCAATAATGGCCAGAATATCCTGCAACAGGAGAAGACCAATCATCATTTCACCAATATGACGATGATGCAGTACGGTGGTTGGCAACAGTTTGATGCCGATGATAGTCGACGAAAACATCATCGCAACGCCAATAACAGAGGCTTCCGGTAAATCGAAACCAAGGACCCACACGATCAGTGCACTGCTGCTAAAAAAGGCGAGCGAGCTCAGTAGAGCTACTGGGGTACTCTTTTTGAGTGTGCTGACAAGGGCGGCGGGTTGCATGTCCAAGCCCAATAGAAAGAGCAAGAATATGATGCCAATATGGGCGATATCGGCTAGCAGGTTTAGATCCGTAACCCAGCCAAGGCCAGATGGTCCGAATAAACCCCCGAGCACGATATAGGCAATGATAAGAGGTTGACGTGTGTATAGCGCTAAGGTTGCAAGCGCAGCAGCGCCGCTAAAAATTAAAAAAAACGAAAAAGTGACGCTGTGGGCATCCATACTGCGGCCATCAAACTCCCAAGGCGACAGTGTATCGAGTTTGCTTACATTACTCCAGTCGTGCTCCTGCGTCGAAACAGAGGTAGCGGTTGTAAGGCGTCTCCCTGATACACTTCTTGAGTTGCGTTGAGCTTGCCGCGGGCGATTTCCGCGAGAGTTTCACTATTAAATTCAAAGGTGTCGAATCCGCATCGTGCTAGGTAGTCTATTTGATCAACAATAAAATTACCGGCCGCCACGAGGGTACCAGAGTACCCTCGCTCCCGCAGTTCGCGCGCTGTAGAAAAGCCGCGACCGTCGGTAAAAACGGGAAATTCAACGACAATATGGCTCAGAGTATTGAGGTGGTCGAAGAGGGGGCTGAAGTCATCCCCAGCGGCTACAAGCACTTTACCTGATTTGGTCTCTGAGCTCGCTTGCCAATGGGTTACTGGACAGCATTGCTCACGCAAGGTCGAGTTCTCTTGTTCGCCAATGATATTAAGCTGGTATCGAGACTGTATTTGTAAGGAAGTATTAGTGAGCGTCTGCATATACGGCCTCTTTGAATGCGTCTATCCCAATTCGATCATAGGTATTTATAAAGGTCTCATCGTGAGTCCGATGGTCGATGTAGGTTTTGAGAATGATTTCGATAATTTCAGGAATTCGTTCCTGTTCAAATGACGGACCCAAGATCTTGCCCACCGCTGCGTCTCGGCCTTGACGACCACCGAGACACACTTGAAAGAACTCACGTCCCTTTTTGTCGACACCAAGTATGCCGATGTGCCCTATATGATGATGACCACAGGCATTCATACACCCACTGATGTTAAGTTCTACCGGACCGAGGTCGTACAAAAAGTCCAGAGATTCAAAGCGTGATTGAATTGCCTGCGCGACGGGAATGGACTTGGCGTTTGCAAGTGAACAGAAATCCCCACCCGGACAGCAAATCATATCGTTCAGCGTATTTACAACGGGTTGCGCTAGTTGCTCAGTTTGCAATGCTTGCCAGACCTCGTACAGGCTCGCAACATGGATATCCGGCAGGACCATATTTTGTTGGTGTGTGGTTCGGATAACATGGTAGCCATATTGCTCTGCTAGAGTGGCGACAAGCTCCATCTGATCGGCGGTAATATCACCGGGTGCCAGGCCATGCGATTTAAGCGGGATAGTGACTATCCGATGTCCCTCTTGCTTGTGATCGCGTGTGTTGCGCTCTATCCAGCGGGCGAAAAGCGGATCACTACTAAGACGGTCATGATAGGCTTTGACTTCATTTTCGTTCGGTACGCGATAGTCTGGTAGCACAAAATGTGCGGATACACGGGCGATTTCCTCAGCGGAAATTGTGCTGGGATTGTCTTTCAGTAAGACCCAGGTGCGGTCGACACGCTCAGCAAACTCCGCAAGCCCCATGGCTTTAACCAGAATTTTAATGCGGGCCTTGTATTTGTTGTCGCGCCGCCCGAATTGGTTATATACCCGAATAAGGGCTTCAAGGTAGGTGATTAGGTGCTCAACGGCCAGATTTGCTTTGACCAGATTCCCAATTATGGGCGTGCGTCCAAGCCCACCGCCAACGTAGACGTCAGCTACGAGTCCCTCAGAGCCAGAGCCTATCTTTAGATCGATTCCTACGTCATGCGCCAATATCGCCGCGCGATCCTCTGGGTTCGCGGTAATTGCAATTTTGAACTTCCGGGGTAGAAACGCGAATTCGGGATGGAGTGTGCTCCACTGGCGTAAGATTTCGCAGATAGGCCGCGGGTCGATACGTTCGCCTAGAGCAACACCGGCAAGCTCATCGGTTGTGATATTTCGGATGCAGTTGCCACTCGTTTGAATTGCGTGCATCTGTACTTGAGCGAGCTCCTCGAGAATGTCGGGGACTTGGGCTAATTCGGGCCAGTTAAACTGAACGTTTTGACGCGTGCTGACATGAGCATAGCTTCTGTCGTAGCGTCGGCTGATGTCAGCGAGTTTTCGCAGTTGTCGAGAACTCAGCGTTCCGTATGGAACAGCGACTCTCAACATCGGGGCGTGTCGCTGAATGTATAGACCATTTTGCAGTCGTAGGGGCTGGTAGGCCGCAGGTGCAAGCTCACCCTTCAGAAAACGCTGAGTTTGGTCGCGAAATTGGGTTACCCGTTGATCGACAATGGCTTGGTCGATATGGTCATACTGGTACATGTAAAGTGTCCATCGCTTCTTTGAGCGCGGACTCTATCAAACAATGGAGGGAGGGAATTAGTTTAGTTTCTTCTATGCTTAGAACCAAAGTGCCGTCTGGTGATCTGAACGGTTTATGCCTATAATTGCGCCGCTTGATAATCTATTGTTTGAGGTGGACTATGTCTGATATTGAAAGAGAAGAAGATGGCAAAGCGGACGCGATTGCCGCTGTTGCGATTGTGAGTTTGGTGGTATTTGCTCTGTATATCTGGCTTTCGGGTATGCCGAGCTGAGCTCAGAGTGAGCTGGCTAACCTGCGTTAGCCAGCACCAACTTAACGACGCCGTAAACGCTGCCAATAAAAATAATGGTAAAGATGAGTCCAGCGACAAAAAACACTTTCGCATTGCCTTGCTTGAAGTCGCGCTCGCGATTGGCACTACTTTGAACGCCGAGGCCAGCAGCAAACAC
>Ga0181562_10000499_pt1 | contig 32493 bp, 20 predicted proteins | sample 011ome_26_FD_139344 | JGI IMG/M metagenome (GOLD analysis project Ga0181562, IMG submission 139344) | Coastal salt marsh microbial communities from the Groves Creek Marsh, Skidaway Island, Georgia - 011511BT metaG (megahit assembly) | ecosystem: Environmental > Aquatic > Marine > Intertidal...
GCGACGGCGAGCAAAGAGTCGCGTGTATTACAAGAAATCAGGGCGCTACTCGAGACGGATGAAGCGAAGACGCGCTTTGACAATGACATAGCGCCGGCGGTAAGGGCGTGCGTTTCGAACGCTTATTCCTCTTAGTCACCCTAAAAAAGAAAAGCTTATTCCTCTTCTTCGTCCAGCGTGTCGAGCGGCGATTCCATCGACTGATCGAGTGGGCCGCTATCGCGCCGCTCGAGCCCTAGAGCTCCCGTGGATACTTTGTTTTGTACATTGAAGGCGGCGATGCTATCCAAGACGCTCGACACTTGCTCCGCAGATGGCGCCACGACGTTCACCCCTGATATCGGATCTGCTGGTTGAGAAGCGGCATCAAAGTTTCGAACACTTTGCACACGTTTCGGCGCAAACGCGTGATCGACTGGTACTGGCGTTGCCGCGTCTTCTGTCATGGCTTTTGAAACCATGGAAAGCGCGTCGATGGAGAGCGAGCGCAAAAGACTCGGCGCCTTGCGTATGAACGTCTCCTTTTCAGGCATTTGTTCAGTCAGGCACACGCACACCACTGAAACGTTATCTGAGCTATTTCTTCGTAATGCTTCTGTTGCGAGATCACGCGCTGTTTTCTTTGGATCGTTGTGTTCACGCAAGCTCGCGCGCGCCACATCGATGGCGTTTTGCGAGCTAAAGACGTCCCACAACCCGTCACATGCAAGAATCAAGAACTCGTCCTCTTCCGTCAAACGTGTCTTTTCAATCTCTGGATCGACCGTCAACGGCCCGACTTGCCCACCACGACCTTTCAATCCTTCGATGTGCCAGTCTCCAAATGCTCGAGACACGCCGAGCAACCCGTTTACGTAACCGTCCTCAACAAATCCACCAGCGCGTTTGATTCTCGCCATCTCTCCTTCGGATTCAGGTTTCTGATCAATCGATAAATCAATCGCACGCCCTTTTCGGCTCAATACCGCACGACAATCCCCAGCGTTGGCGATGTATAATTTACCTCCGATGACGCACGCCGCCAGTCCCGTGCTTCCGCTCGATTCCCCAGGCTCGGCGGCGTCGTAAAAGTCTTGATCCGTCCTAAAGAACGCCTCTTTCAGCGCACGCTCGGGATCGTTCACAAAATTCTCATTCCCCACTACATTCTTCATCAGATTATCTCTCAAGAAAAGCGCTGCCGCGCGTCCTCCGTGTCCATCAAAGACGCCGTAAAACGCCACTGGTTCGCTCGTGCCCGCCACCGGGACGTTGTCATCCAGCACCGTCGCATCCTCCATATCTTCGCGGCAACCCACCTCACCGTGCTCGCCGCTTCGCAAATTCGGTGAATACGCCCTATTACTGCCATCCGCGACCTCATCCTACGATTCGTGCGTGCGGTACGCCTCGTCAGTGTCTTGTCAAATGTCAAACGAGAATTCAAATGCGTGCGCTTTTGAACCCTTTTAAACCTCCGCGCACGTCGCGCGCGCGTCGCGTCGCCTCTCGCGCGTCGCGAAAATACGCACCATATCCGTATCTGTGCTCACGCTCGAGCGCATGTCGTCGCGCGTCGTCGAACTCGTCGCGCGCGCGAAGAAAACGCGTGGATGGCGGTGCGCGCAAACCCTCCGCGGCACCGACCCGGCGCCGCGCGAGACGACGTCGATCCGCGCGTCGCGCGACGAACGATGACGACGCGCGATTCGCTCTACGCGTGCGCGCGGGAGCGGACAACCTTCGCGCGAGGCGTGCGGTGCGTTATGACGTTGGTGGAGCGATTCGCGCGGGTGTCTAGTCATCGCGTCGAGCGTTGCGCTTTATGAATCGCTTTATGACGCGCAACGCGCCAGATGTCGCGCGCGATGTGCAAAAGACGCGTTGAAAAGTAATGCACTGAATGTATTATCACACGAGTGACGCCGCAACGCGTTATTGCATCGAATGCAACGCTTGTAAGGACTTGACCAACTCCACGTACTTGTCCATGGCGTCCTCCTTGGACATGCCTTCAACCTTCTTCCACGCGTCCCATTTAGCCTTGCCCTTGAAATCCATCATTCCCGGACGCGCGGTGTTGACGTCTCCCACGTTGGCTTGCTTGAATAGGGCGTAGAGTTCGAGCATCTCCTCGTTCGTCGTCTGCGCGCGATGTGTGAGACGCACGTGTCGATCGATGTGTGGTCAGTGTCTTTTATCGAGCCTTCTCGAGCCTTCTCGTCGTGTGTTCGCGCGCGCGAGACATCACATCGACCGAGTGTTCGCATCGCATCGCGCGCGTACCGAGGTGACGGCTTTGATGGCTTCCGCGGCGGCGTCAAATTCGGCTTTCGTCACCATGGTTTGCGCGTCACTGTGTGCCGCGCAGCTCGCGCGGTGATGGTCGCGTGAGCATCATGGCGCGCACGGGACGACGATCGGTGACGACGCATGGTGTCGCCGTGGCGTTTGTCGTGGCGTGCGTGGCGCGCGGTGTCGACGCGCGCGCGAGAGGCGATGAAGGAGCGTTGAAGGTGATTAATCATCACCACCAACTCGCGGCGCGCGCGCGCGGCGCATTCGGGGATAGAAACGCGACGGTGGAGCCTCCACCGCCACCAGCGCCGATCTCGACATCGCCGCCGCCGCCGGCGGCGTCGCCACCGGCGCCACTCGCGCCTGCGACGGGTGATTCACCACCGGCGACGAAGCGAGCCGCGAACGGCGTTGCGGTGTTGGTGTTTAGCGCGTTGAGCGTGGTGTGCGCGCTCGGAGCGTGTTACGTGGCGTTGTTTTACGATGAACACAGCGCTTCCGGCGACGACGATGGTGACGAAGGGCGGTCGACGTCGTTGCGCGAGGAGTTGGGCGATTTCTGGCGGTACGCTCGGACGCACGTCGCGGGCGCCACGGCGGAAGGTATCGTACGCGTGCAGAAACTGACGCACAGAGACGAGGGCGGCGATGAGTCTTGGCGGCGACTCAGTGATACTAATCCTTTTGTGCGTTGGATTAAACGTCACGTGGGCGACGCGGAGGACGAAGGTGAGACGCTCATTGACGAACACGACGACGACTATTACGACATGATGTCCGACCACGAGGCATACGCAGACTTTTCAGAGTATTTGACGTCAGAGGCACACCCTGGCACGCCACGCACGCTTGATGAAGCCGAGAGCTCTAACGCCGCCTTTGTTCGTTTACCGCCGTCGCGCGCGACGGCGATATTGGACAACCTTTAATTACCATCGCGTCGTTCATACCTACGGCTAGCAGAGCTTTTAGATAGATTATTCTTCGTCGCGCACGCGCGCGACGGATGTATTGTTACATGTACTACACTAAATCTTCCAATCGTCATCGTCATCGTGCACCGATGGATGCTCTACAAAAGAAACGTCTCTAGGAGCAGTGACTTGCGACGCGGGACTCATGGATGAGGAAGAGACAAAAAATCAATTGATCATTGCCAAGGCCGATATTAAACCAGATACTGATGATGATGATGATGATGAAGCTATCATGCTCAACCAGACGACGTCAAAGTTACGGGTAGAAATGATTGAGGGCCGAGGTAACAACGCGCGACGCAGAGGCAACGCCGCGAACACCGCCCCCCAAACGTACCAGACGAGACGTAGACCGAGATGACTACGAATCCGTAATCTCCGCCACCTTGCGTTCCTCAATCTCCCCAGTCACCGGACACTGCACCTCGGTCCACGAAATCGGCAACATCACCTCTCGAGACGCGCGATGCCGCGCTTGCACCACCCCCAACGCGTCGCTCGCCGTGGTCAAGTAAAAACTCCGCGCATCCCCGAGCGACAGCACCTTGGCCCGCACCACATCACCCGCCCTAAAACACCCCTCAACCTCCACCTTATCAATCTCCGTCATGCGCACATCCTGCTTGCGTATGACGCCCACGAAATCCCCACCCGTGGGCGCGCGCCCATTCACCGCCACGACATCCACGCGCGCCTGCCGCTCATCCACGCGCGACACGCGTCCGAACACGTCATCCCCCACGCGCGGCACCACGGGCTCGACGCCATCACGTTCGACGACCACCACGATCGCCCCCGCACCGTCGTCGTCGTCGTCGTCGTCGCGCATCGTCGCGCACTTTGGCGCCCCGCACACCGTCGCGCGCACCGCGCCCGACGTCTCGCACACCGCGCACCCCGCGCCCGGCGTCACGCGACGTGCGGCGTCGGCGGCGTCGGCGGCGTCGAGCACGACGTCCCCGGGGCACACCCACCGCGGCATCGACGGCGGCGCGGTCGTCGTCGTCATCGTCGTCGCACGCGCGCGCGCGTCGCACACACGCGCGCGACGACGACCACGGCGCCGCCGCGAATCACCAATCATCATCGCATCGATGATCGATCGAACCCATGCATCGATCGCGAGTTCGATCGATCGAGTTCGATGATCGATGGATGCAGATGCGCGCGCGGTCGAGGCACGCACGCACGCGCGGACATACGGTCGGTCGGACACACGCATACACACGGTCGGTCGGACACACGCACGCCCACGTACGCGTAACGTGTACTGTATCACGAAATAGTCCCATGTGTGCGCTGCGTCACACTGACGCACACACACGCGCGCGCACGCCCACATAGCACTGTATGCGATCTCTCTATGCGTACGCGCACCTACCCCCCCCACATACACATACACATGCGGGTCGACCGCGCGACGTTTCGCGGCGCTCGCCCTGGCGCGACGGGTTTCGCGACGCGTGCGTCAGTGTCACGCGCGCGTACGGTTGGTTTTCGATTCCATCGCGAACGCGAGACGACGACGAGGGAATTATTTTTTTCGTTCTTCTTCGTATTTATTCTCTGCATTGATTGAGATCGATTCCATCGCTTGGATAGATGATGACGACGACGATGACGATGCGCGGTGGGGGGTCGATGACGGCGACCGGTGCGTGCGCGCGCGCGGCGCGAGGGGCGCGCGCGCGGTGCGCGACGGCGGTGCCGATGGCGCACATGCGTGGGGTGAAATTATGTGCGTCGCGCGGCGGCGCGGCGGTGGCGGTGCGGACGGCGCGCGTGGTGCGCGCGGGCGCGCGAAAGGGTGAAGAGGCATTGTCGGTCGACACCGTGGTGGCGACGCGTGATGTGACGGATGCGACGACGACGAAGGGCGGTGCGTTTGCGCGCGTGGCTAAGCCGTTGGCGCTCGGTGCGCTCGGTGTGGCGTCTATGACGCTCGCTGGGCCGGCGAGCGCGGCGGCGGCGGTGATTCCGGCGGCGGTGCCCGCGGATACGGCGTGGATTTTGATTTCGAGCGCGTTGGTGCTCTTTATGACGATTCCGGGCTTGGCGGCGTTTTATGCCGGTTTGGTGCGTCGCACGAACACGTTGAGCGTGTTGATTCAGTGTTTTGCGTTGACGGCGCACATGTCCTTGCTGTGGATGTTGTGCGGGTATTCTTTGTCGTTTTCCACGGTTGGCATGAAGGAGGGCGTCGTCGGTTTGGCGTCGTTCATCGGCGGTTTGGACAAAATCGCCTTGGCTGGCGTTAGCATGACTTCGGTCGTGGGCACGATCCCCGAAGCGCTTTGGGTGTTGTACCAAATGACGTTCGCTATCATCACCCCGGCGTTGATGGTTGGTTCGCTCGTCGAACGCATGAAGTTTAACGCCGTGATGTGGTATTGCACGTTGTGGATGTTCGCCGTGTACTTCCCGGCATGCCACATGGTGTGGGGCGGTGCTGGTGGTTTCTTCGCCGATATGGGCGTGCTCGATTTTGCGGGTGGTATTGTTGTGCACATCACCGCCGGTATTGGTGCTTTGGTTGCCGCCATGTATCTCGGCGAGCGCAAGGAGAACAAGATGCACCAAGGCAACTTGGTGTTGACATTCCTCGGCACCGCCATGTTGTGGGTGGGCTGGTTCGGCTTCAACGGCGGTTCCGCTGGTGCTGCAAGCGCCGGTGCGGCATTCGCGTGCTTGGCCACGCAACTCTCTGCGTCCGTCGCTGCCATTGTCTGGACGGCGCTCGACGTCATTGAAAACGGCAAGGTGTCCGTGCTCGGCACGTGCACCGCGTCCATCGCGGGTCTCGCCGCCATCACCCCGGCCGCGGGCTTCGTCGGCCCCGTCGGCGCGTGCTTGATGGGCCTTGCCTCTGCTATCGTGTGCCGCTTCTTCTCCACGACGGTTAAGGAACACTTTGGCTACGATGACTCTCTCGATGTCTTTGGCGTGCACGGCGTCGGGGGATTCTTGGGTACATGCTTGCTCGGCGTTCTCGCCTCCCCGGTCTTTGGCGGCTTTAACGACGTCCCCATGCTCAAGCAAACCATTGCTCAGTGTACGGCTGCGGTCATGACTGCTGCGTATACCGCTGTTGCGTCGTACGCGTGCTTGAAGGCGACTGATTTCATCACCAATGGTATCCGCGTCCCGGCGGAGGCGGAAGAAGTCGGCCTCGACGTGTACTCTCACGGTGAAACGGCGTACACGCCCATGCCCCGGTAAACACAACGACGTAATAAGTTAAAAGTGGAATCCGTAATCCGTTCATGTACCGAGTTTATTTAAAGTCATTCTTAGCGTGTTGTCTTGGTCGCAGTAAGTATCGGTGACTGGACGACGCTGTCATAAATCAATGCTGGCGCGTGTGAGCCCATCTCTACGTGTCGGCGTTGAACGAAACCGTGTAATTTAAAACCTAATTATTCATTCCAAAGCAATGCGATCATCATCATCATGCGATGCGATGCGGTGCGGTCGATCGACTTGTGTCGATGTCACCGTTAAGCTAACTCCGCGAGATACGTCGAGCGTTCTCGTCATCTTTCATCTTTCACCACTTTGTCACAAAATCTGCTCCTTGTAATCGATGCCGTTCTCCTGGCATAATCGTTGAATCTTACCCCAATTTCCAGGACCAACATCACTGGCATCAATACCCGCTCGCTTCAACAACGCTCGCCCGTTCGCCTCCTTCTTCTCGAGTATAGCCGTCCCGAGCATCTGTGGGATCCCCCAGCACACAGCCACGCACGAAAACCCCAAGAACGCCGGGTTTTTGGTCAACGGCACCGCATCATTTGCCATGGTATCCGCGAGCGCGGGGAGCGTGACGAGCGCAGTCGACGCCACAACGAGCGCGGACGCGATGCGCACTTGAACGCGGCCGCTCGCTGAGCGATTAGCGGTAGCGGTCGCCTTTACCAAAGTCGTCGCGCGCGTGATGCGCGGCGACGTGCGAGACGCGGTGTGCCGCACTGCGACGACGGGTGCGACGTGCGCGCGCGCGCTGAGGACCAACATGTTTCGTGCGTGCGGCGATGTGTGGTGCTTGAGTGACTGCGCGTCGATAAGGTGGTTAAGCGTCGGATACAGTAATATTACATCAGCGCGTCGAGCTCGATGCTGGCGAGTGTGCGACGCGCGCTTTTTTAAGCATCTCCACTCTATCAATGTACGCGGACATCGCATCTTGCTTGGACATGCCTGTGCGAGAATGCCAAGCGTCAAATTTAGCCCGTCCTTGTTGGTCGAAGATCCCGGGGCGAGTGCGCGCGTCGCAATCGCCTTTTGTCGCTTGTTTGTAATACGAATATAACGCCAATATCTCCGGCACTGATGCCATGCCCAAGAGGTCTTTCGCCTCTTCGCTGGCGGCGTTAAAATCACGTTCGCTGACGTCCTCGCTGACGCTTTCGGTGAGCGAGGACTCGCGCTGGTGGAAACGACCATCCGCCGGGGCGTTTTCAAAGCGGTCGGGCGCGTCAAATAAAATCTCATAACTCGCCGCGTGCGAGATGGTTTGCTTGTGATGACCCACGGAGCCAAATAAGAAGTCTAGCATGTTCAAGTACTTGCTGCGAAACACATCTCTTTCGGTATTGTAGCAGTGCATGATGGTTGCCGTAGCGACGGAGAAGAGCGCGACGTCGCATCTTTGCCGTTGAATACATTTGGGGACCAAGCCTTGGTACACCGCGACGAGTGCGGTCGTCTCGAACGCACGGGATAAGCAATACATAGCAAGTTCCATTCGTCGCGATTTCTTTTCAATGAATGTCGCCAAACCTGCAGAGGCCACGCCGAGTGGGATGGAGCGCCAGTCTGCGGTTCCCAACGCGCGATTGGCAATGTCGATGCCGCTCCATCCGCAGGCGACATACGACGACAGAAACAACGCCGAACGGCCCGACCCAGTAATTATGCGACTCAACACTTTCGGACCGCGCTCTGGTGACAGCAACTTTCCTCTATGGATCATTAGCGCGGGCACCAAGTATACCGGCAAGTATACGCTTAACGTTGTGGAAAACGACTTGGCGATATGCTTGAAGAAATGCTCCGGATTAGACGCGCCTTGGAAACAAATCAATCTAAATAACTCTACGCGATTGATCACGCCCGTGCTCGCACTGACCGCACTCAGGGCGGTCTTGTTAGCCAGTTCTTGCACTGAATTACCCGCCGACCACGTATTCGACACCGCTAAACGAGCGCACACCGCTCTTAGTTCTTCATCTGACGCCCCTGTACCAAACTTCTGCAACGCCAATAGTTCTTCGGGTGTTTTACCAGCTTGAACTTTCAGAAAATGTAAATATCCTGGCTCCACTGCCTCCGGTTTCAATACAAAGCACGATAAAATCACCGCCGCGCTCCCAACCATCAACGCCACGTCCCCATGCTCTACCTTTGTAAATGCCGCCATGTTTTTCACCTTTTCATTATCACTCTTCTGTGCAACGCGCGCGAGCAAAACTAATGAACGAACCCATATATACCCCGCTAACCCATAATGCGTGGTGTTGCCTCCGACAAGCATCAAAGACGGCCCCGCGCACGCGCCCGCGAACGCCGCTCTCCAACGCTTAGACTCCTCCGCACCAAATTTCGCCCGAAGCGTCTCATCCACCGCCACGTACGTCCCCGCGAACGCCGAGAAAAACGCAACGTACCGCCCTATCTCCATCGTCGCCCGCGTGAGTGCCTCTGACGTCTGCGTACGTCGTCTTCCGAGTGCGAGCTTCCCCAGCGTCAATCCTCCTCGAAGCACCGCACCCACGGCTGCCGCGCGCGTCACCGCCGTTCGCACGCGCACGAGCGCGCGCCCGACGTCCGTATCGCTCGCGTGCGCACCATTCTGCACGCCGCCGCCGTCTTCGCCGGCGTCGTCGCGCGCAGCGAGCCGCGTCGGCGCGTTCATGGCTGCGTCGAGCTCTAACGGTCTCGCGCGCGCACCGTCACTCGACGTCGTCGTTGCGTCGTCGCGCGTCGTCGCGCGGTCGATGCGCCGCACCGTGGCGCTCGGCGAACGACTCGAGTGCTCGCCGGCGTTTTCGCGCGCGTCCGTGCGTCGCAGTCGCCGCGCGCGCGCGTCGCGGGGCGTCGGAGCTCGACGTGTGCGCGTGGCTCGAGCGCGAGCTCAAGGCGACATGGGCGACGACGACGCGAGCAACGCCGCGCGCGCGCGCGCCGAGTCGATCAACTTATTTCGCAACTATGAATTGCGAACCGCATACGCGCCCGAGGCGAAGAAGCGACTGCCGATTACGCTCATCACTGGGTTTCTTGGCAGCGGCAAGACGACGCTCGCGAAACGCGCGTTGGAGAATAGACAATCGTTGCGCGTTGCGTGCGCTGTGAATGATTTTGCGGCGATAAATGTCGATGCGAGAGTCGTTCGAAGGTCCGGGGCAGATGCTGCGAACGGCGTACAAGTACAAGTCACCGAGCTGACGAATGGATGCGTGTGCTGCGCGCTGCGGGACGATTTGGAGGCGGGCGTCGCCGAGTTGCTCAACGCCGACGACGATGGGAGCGATATTGGGTCATTCGATTACGTGTTGATCGAAACCAGTGGATTGGTGGATCCAAGCGAGGTCGTTACGCGTCTCGATCGTAGTTTTGGGCCACTCACTCGGGCGAGACTGGATGGCGTGGTGTGCGTCGTCGAGGCGGAGACGGCGGCGGCGGGAGGGCCGGATATCGAACGCGACGTATGGGACGCGCAGCTCGCGTGTGCGGATATCGTGTTGTTGAACAAAATCGATCTGATTCGAGATTTAGAGGATGCCGATGCCGTGTTGTGTCGGGCACGAGAAGTCGTGAGTGCTAGAGCCCCAGGAGCGCGCGTCATCGAGTGCGTGGATGCCGACGTGCCGTTGCCGAGCATTTTAGACGTAGACATGATTGGTCAACCTGAAGGCAAAAGTGGGCACGATTGGGGAGCTTCAGCGATGCCTTACGTGTTGAGTCCGACGGGCGGGCGCTTGCGTAAACGCAAACAAGAAGAGAAGGTAAATGTTGTTACTCGAGGACCGTTTTCGCTCGACCCGACGAAAAAGACGACGCACGTACCAGGCGGCGCTCAAAGCACGTGTAACTCACTCGCCTACGAAGGCACGAAACCCTTGGTGTTCGCGCGATTTCAACACTGGGCCACAGCAATGATTCCTAAATCAACTGCTCGCTCTAAGGGCGTGGTGACATTCGTGGAAGATGTTGAGCGCGTGAGCTATGATTTTCATTTTTCGGGGAAATCCCGGCTCGAGCTAGAGCCGAGCGTGGGCGAACTCGCGAGTGCAACGAGTACGTGTCTGGTCATCATAGGCGTTGATTTGGACGAAGACTCAGTCATGCGTGATATTCGTACGCTCGAAGAACCGCTGCCTGTGGTCAACATGGACGCGGTGCGGCGCATAAAAGAGGACGTCGCTCGCGCCATGGCGGAGGATTTACGTTTCGAAATCATGGATAATAGCGATGATGGCGATAATGCGCTCGTGTCTTTTCGTCTCACGGGCGCGGCATCGAATGGATTTACAGTTGCTGAACTCGAAGAGTCACACGGCGTAGATTTTAACGCCATGAATCTCGAATTACTTCGAGCGGTGAACGCTGGGGGCACGGGGACGTGCCTCGTACCGACGTCGCATCCAAGCAAATGCACAAAGTTTGGCGTCCCGCAACTATTTCTTCGACTCGCCGTGGTAAATGGGGACGAAAACAATTACGACGGCGACGATGCGGCGTCGAAGTGTTTAGACACGAAATGGATGGAAATCAGAAGGCGTGCGACGCGCATACTCGAGCGCTCAATTGCTCACATTCCGCAGTGCAAGTGCGGTTTCTAAGACTGTATACAGCCATCATTTCATAGCTCAAGTCGCGCGCATGCATCGCGTGTCATGCATTCTTCGTCTGCGTGCATTTACTTAGTGTACATAATACAAAACCACAACAAACACTACTTTTTCTTGGCCAGCGTCTCCGCCTCTTCGATGGCAAACACCAACTTGCGTATCACCGCCTCTCCGTCCTCACCCGCCACGAGCTCATATACCTTCTCCCCGCGCACGTAAATCTGCAACGTCGGCATAGACTCCACACCCACCTTACGTATCAACGCTTGCGGTACCGCGTTCACATCGATCCAACAAAACCGAGCCGCCGGCGTGCGCGCGGCAAACTTTTCAAGCTTCCCCTTCAAAAAGATACACTTGCGACACCATGTCGCCATGAAATCCACCACCACCACCTCACCGCTGTTGATCGCATCATCGAACGCTTGTTCACTCCCGAGCGCGTCGAGTTCGCGCCGCTCCGTGGGTGCCACCGCAACGATCGTCGCGTGCCGCGTCAGCATTTTACGTGGCGCCAACGGCGCCTTCGCATCGCGCCGCCGCGCCGCCGCGCGAGATGGCGGCGAGAGCGCAAACGAGCCGTGCGCACGCATCCAATTACTTTCGCGCCGTTCGAGCGGTGCGCCCGTCGCGTCGCGTCCCGTCGCGTCGCGTCGCGGTGTGATGAAAAAAGAAAACTTTGAATGCACGAGCGCTCATTAATCATTAATAGATCGCGCGCATCGCGATCGATGCGACGCGCCAATCGCCCCGCGCGCCGACCGCGGAAAAGTGCGAAAAAATGTAACGCACGCGCGGCGTCGAATGATCGTTCGAACGCCGTCGAGTGCGCGCTGACACGTTGGCAGCCGTTTTCCAAGAGTTGTAACCGACACGATACGCCATTTCGATGCGCGCTGACGACGAAGCGGCGCCGACGCGCGCGAGCGCGCTCGACGCTCTCGGGCTCGCGCGCGATGTCACCGATGCCAACGTCATCAAGCGCGCCTATCGCGCGGCGTGCTTGCGCTGGCATCCGGATAAGAATCCGCGCGATGTGGAAAAAGCGCAACGCATGTTTACGACGATCACGGCGGCGTATCACGCGCTGACGACGGCGAATTTTGATTACGCGCGGTGGCGACGGACGTATGTGATTCCGCCGTTGCAGTCGCTGGAGGATGTGCTGACGATGGCGCTTTCGGGGTGCGATCCGATGGAGATTGAAGCGACACTGCGCGCGCGTGGGGAGTTTCGACCGCACGCGGCGTTCGGCGTCGACGTGCACGTGCCGTGGTGCGCGGGTGGACGCGCGGAGGCGAGTTATGACGTGCGTGAAAGTGCGTATACGACGACGCGGGCGATTGGTGGCGGTGGTGGTGGTGGTGGTGAGGATGTCACGCGCGGTTTGGTGACGCTGAGCGGGACCGAAGTCGTCAACCGCCGCGCGGACAGAGACGCCATCGTCGGTGCGTCTGCGGCGCGTCCGTGGGAGCGCGTCGGGGGCGTTGGTTTTGATGATGATTGCGTCATCGATCGCGCCCGGGCGTCGACAGGAGTTGGGGCGTTTGTGGGACGACCAGATTTAGACGCGACGAGTTCAGATGCGTCGACGGCGGCTGAGGCGCTCAACGACGCGGGCGTGAAGGCATTCAACGCACAGGATTACGACACGGCGTACAAGTATCACGCAGAGGCCGTGAGATTGGCACCGCGTACTGTGGCATATTTAGGCAATCAAGCTGCGGCAGCGCTCAAAGTTGGTGGTCAAGGCGATACGAGACGCCGACGGGACGCGTTGACGCTCGCCGTCGAGGCGAGCGTCGCCGCGACAGCGATTGACGATAAGTACGTGCGCGGATACGTACGAGGGGCGAAAGCGTTATTAATTCTAGGCGACTACGGCGATGGTGACGTGAAGGCATTGCGTCGGGCGCGTGAAATGCTGCAAAAGGCGTTAAATGTGGACCCGACTCACAGCGGAGCCACGTCCACGCTCAAGGATGTCAACATCTCGCTCCAACTCTTCGACGACGGTAGCGACTAGCTACATTGAGCGTTCGTGTGAGGTATTACATTCACGAGACACACTATTACTCTGTTTGGGTTCTTGTAAACTACTAGGTACTGTATTATTTGGACACCATCAAATCCGCCTCCACAGAGGTGTCCGCTTCGTCGTCGGATTGCGTTGGCAACGCCGCGAGTTGCCTCAATGCAATATCCGTCAACCTCCCTCTCGCCGCATTCGCCGTACCACCCGATCTCAAGTGCTCCAACGCCTCTTCTAGACCATCCTGTAAGTTGAAGACGCGATACACCGCGCGTTCGGCTTGCTTGCGTACGTCGCCGCTCTTATCCGCCACTGCGCACTCGGCGAGCACGGGCATGAAAACGTCGTAAAACGGCGACAATTCCGACCGTCCCGCGCTTTTTATAATCACACGAATCGCCCGCGTTGCCGCAAATCGCACATCAATCGTGGCGTCGCGCAATAATTTCGTCAACACTGGAAGAAGCTTGGGCAACACCGGGGAGGACGCGCCGAGTTCGCGGGCAGAGACGCCCGCGAGCGCGCCCAATCCTCGAGCGGCGGCGCATTTACTCGCGCTTTGGTCGTCTGCCGCGGCTCGAACGAGCGCATTGAGCGTTGCTGATGCGTGTTCATCCATGACGAGCACGGCGTTTGCGCGCGAGATTTGGCACAATGCTTCAGCGGTGCCTTGACGATGTTCGCCGCCGCTAGGGGCGTTGAGCGCGTCGACGACGGATGCCCGTTCATCCGCCGGCGCTCTGGCGAACGCGCGCGAAAGAGCCAAGCTCGCGCTCATGCGTTCGCCTTCGGAATACGACGCGAGCGCGCGTAAAGCCGCGTCAATCGCACGCGTGACGTTTGACGCGCTAATGTGTGCACCACCGTGCGCGAACACGCCAGCGATGGCTCTAAATGTGGATTCTCGCACGCCCGGTTCGACATCGTCCGACTCGCACTGCGAAATCAAGTCGCTCGCGAGGGCGTCGACGCGGGTCTGCAACGTCATGAGTAAGCCAAGCGCACTGGCGGCGCTCACGCGCACGGACATGTGTGCGTCAGATAAACATTTCACAAACGTCGTCTGGAGTTGCGGGACGAATGGCTTGAGGGCGACGCCGCCTTTGTTGATAAGCGCGGCTAAGGATTCGAGAATCGCGCTCTTGACGGCGGATGGATGCTTGTCGCCAACGACTCGAATGAGCGGGCCAGTGATGGCGATGACGTGCGCCTTTAGCGCAGCAGAGTCAGTGCTAGACACGGCGAGTGTCAAGCCTCTTGCGGCGCTCTCGCGCTGCTCGGAAGATTCCGCCGAGAGCACGCCTTGAAGGAATATCTGAACAATCGGCGCCAAGCCCTTGGGCAGGCGCAATGCCGGGACTATATACTCTCGCGCGAGTTTATCCTTGCGACGCACGCGATCGCGCGCCATGGTTAATGATTTAGCGACGCATTCGACGTAGTCGGGGAGTTCTTGACGAGAAATTGTCGACGTCACGTCGCCCATGGCAGTCCACGCGGCTAGTAACACGTCTTCATCGTCATCCGTAAAGAGCTCGAACAGGCGCTTGATGAGAACTTCGGTTTCATGTTCGTCATCAAATCCAGGAGCGTTCTTGGCGTATTCGCCTGCGAGCTTGGCCGCGGCGGTGCGGCATCCAGCGCGTTCGTGCGCCATGCCTTGCTTGATTTCATTGAGCAACAAGTGCGACGACGTTTCCGGGACAGACGCGATGACTGCCGAAGCGGCGCTCGACGCAGCGACGCGGCTCTCTTCATCCGCGTCCGCCATGGCGTCCATCAATGGCGGCATCAATAGCGGCAAGTGCGGAGGTAATGCGCTGCCGGCGACTTCAGCGAGAGCACCGAGCGTGCGCGCGCCGGAAATCGTCAGCGGCGGCTTGGCGAGATTCGGCAACACGGTGGCTAAAATCTTCGGCTGCACCTTGAGCACTTGCTTCAAGCCTTCGAGCGCGAGCGGATTGGCATCCAATTGCTCGAGAAGCTCTGGTACGATGCGCGCGGCGGCATCGCCACCGGCGTGTTGGAACAACATGTCGAACGCCTTACCCGCGGCGTCGCGCACGCTTTCGTCGTCGTCGCATAATGCATCGCGTACAGTTGGAATAATGACGTCGTAATGCGCCGCGATTTGTCCCTGTGTCGCTGCGGAGAGAACTTCGGCCAAGCCCAACGCGACGCCTTCGCGATGCTCGGCGACGTCGCTCGATAAACCATCGCGAAGAATTGGAAGTACAGATGACAACACGCGCTCACCCAACTTGCGTACGACGTCACCGAGGCAACGACTGGCGGTTTGTTGGCGTTCTTCCGAGCACCCAGACATGGTGGCGATGACGCGGCTCATCAACATTGGTAAAATGAGACGAAGTGTTTTCGGCGTGTTCGCCACGACTGTTTTCCAAATGTGCACTGCCGCGTTTCTCACCACTAACGTGGCGTCGGAACGAAGGATGTACACGGCGGCGAGCAAGTTGAAGTGACGCGACTGACCGAGCGTCGAGCTGAGCATTTGACCTTGCGCTTCGGTAGAAATGCCTTCTTCGTCATCGCCGCCTTCGACGCGCACCTTACCGCTCGAGCCGATGATACGGAATAGCATTGAACCTAAAAGTTCGACGGATGATTGACGAATACGCCAATTGTCTGCGACAATGCCGTCTTCGATGGCGGGTAAGATCAAATCAAGAGATGAGCCGCTGTGAGAGAATTCCTCGACAAACACTCGTCCCGCACTGAGTGCCGCGTCCCGAACCGGTTCATCTTCGTCTGCTAAACCTTCGAGAACACACGCAAGCGCGTCTGCGAGGTGCGCCTCGAACATGTCTCCGAGAGAGATTGGTAAGAAACGAAGCAGCGTCAAGTGACCTTCTCTCACGGCGGAAGACGCGTTGGCGCATCCGGCTAAAATTTCAGGGAAGAGCGCGTCGAAGTGATCCGAGCTGAGTACGGCAAGGCATTCCGATAAACCTTGTGCCGCACCAGAACGTTCGACGCTCGGACCGTCGCTTTGCATCGCGCGCATCATCCATGGAAGCAAATCTTCAAAGTACTCTTCACCCATGCCCTTAATGAGGCCCGCGAGCGCTTGCGCGGCGACGCCTCGCACTTCAGGAATGGGATCAATGAGCGCCTTTTTCAACTCTGGAACAATCATGGGAATGTAAGGTGCCATATCTTTCGGGTCCGCCACGAGAGCGCTCATGTTACCCGCGATTTTCGCAGCCTTCTTCTTCATTTCGGCTTTTCGCTCGCGCATGCCGCGAACTAAAACCGGGACGATGAGCGCCAACGAAGGCGCATCCACGACATTGACAAAAGTCGTTTCAAGCAACACATCCAAGCACGCTTGTGTTCGTTCAGCCGGGAGAGAAATGGCGCCGAGCAAGTATTTGCTCAACGCTAAAATCTCTGGGTTACGAATGACGTCGCCGATAGCCTTGAGTGCTTGCGTCGCGGCTTCGACAACCTTTGGATGAGTGTCAATGAGTGTTTCACTTAAACGTGGCACAATTTGTGGCAAACACGCGCCGAGCTGTTTTGGAGCACAATTCGACATGGCGCCGAGTAATTGTACGGAGCCTTGCTTTGTGCGCCACTTGTCGTCGTCAACGCCGCACAGGAGCGCGGGTAGTACCAGTTTCACACCTTGTGCGGATAAATTCGCCATGATCGCGCGCGCCGCGGCTTGAGTCGCATCTCTCACTGGCGCCGTTACATCACCAAAGCACACTAAGAGCATGGGCAAAATGTTCACCACGTATGGTTCAAACAACCTACCGAGTCGCGTGCAAAATAATTCAAAAGCCATCACCGCGCCTTCTCGGGACGCAGGATTTTTCTTGTCTTCAATAGCCACCTTGAGAGTGTCCATGATGTTCATACCTTTGAGGCTGCTCATGCCAATTCCCTTGACGGCACCAGCTAAGCCAAACGCCGCGCCACGGCGATCCGCGTAGCTTTCACTCGAAGTGAGCTGCTGCAATAACGCATCCACCAGCGCGCGCTGTTCATCCTCGTTGAGCTTTTTCATCAATGGCGGCAAACAATCTGCCACCGATCGTTGCACGGCTTCACTCGGTGTGCTCAAGACTTCTAATAATCGAGTAAGAATGGCACGCACCTTTTCGTCATCTTTGTCCAAGTGCACAGCGAGCGCACCCAGAAAGACGACGACGCCTTGTCGGACGTGGTCTTCAGCTTCTTCGGATAAGTCGCTTCGACTGCCACCGCGGTCGAAATACGCTTCGTAAACCGCGAGCAACTGCTGCGTGTGTTCAGCGCCATGTGCATCAATCATGGTGCGACCAGTTTCGACGGCAGCGGCGCGCACGGCACCGTCGACGTCCGTGAGCACCTTTGTAAGAAAAGTGGACACAAGCGGAAGATCGCGAGCGCTCAAGCTCGGCGTGCACGCACCCAATCCTTTAATCACGCTCTCTCGCGCGTAGCTTCGTTCGCACGTGTTGAATGCGGCAAATAATTTCGGAAGTGACGTCGACATACCGTTTTCTTGATGAGCCACAGACGCCGAAAATGCGTCGATCGCGCTGGTCCGCGTCGCCGCGCTTTCGTGCGTGAGGAATTCCAAAATATCCGCGGGCGGTGGCACGGTGTCTGATAGTCCGCACAACACCCATACTTCCTCAGCGAGCGCCTTATTGCTATCGTCGCTGTCGAACCGCGCGATAAAAAGCTTCGCGATTGCCTCTGCCGCTACACATTCATCCATGCTGCTGAAATCCAACGGCGCGCTCAACAATCCGGATAGAGACGCTCCGCGCACCGCGCGGAATTCACTCTCTACGCCATTCACCAATGCTAAAACGTCGTCGCTAGTTTGTAAATAGCGCGAAACGTCGGAAAGAATTGGTTTTGCCAAGTTGACCAAGTCCGGCGTCGCATTCGAGAGCGTATTAAGTAGCACGCGCACCGCAGCTCCAGCACTCGGGAGAATCGGGACGCCATCTTCATCGTCCCTGGCGTGCGCGGCGAGTAACGTCAGCGCCTCGATGCGTAAGCTTTTCGGAGCCTCAGGAAGTAATAAAGCATGAGAAACAATAGGGAAAATCATCCCAAATACGGGAGCTGGGAGGGGATCCGGATCATTGTCTTCAAGTGCGCCCTTGGCTAATTCGAGCGCTTCGCTCAACATGCGAGTTTCGAAATTGACCACATGCATGTCCACTGGAATAGGCTTACCATTCAAATCAAACTCGACGGGTTTTGAACTTCCATCAAGACTCATCGCACCGAGACGAATCGCGAGCGCCTCCGTGCGTCTTTCTTGCGGAAAGGACAAAACCATTGCCGCGCCTCGCGCCGCCGCGCAGTACAACAATGTTTCCACCGTCCTCAACACGACTGTTTGTGGAATAATCTTCGATCGAAGCAGAGGAAACACCTTTCTGTACGCAATATCACATACCCTCTCTCTCGCGCGGTGACCAAGTCCTTCGAGAACGCATGTGAGCACGTCCAATCCTTCCACTAAGTTGTCGACCACGCCTCGTACGCGAGCCCGAATGTCCGCCTCTTCAGCAAGCTGCGCGCGCCGCGCCGCCTCGCGAGGATCCGCAGTTTTCGGAGGTGCTTTGGTAGACTTTTTCGCACCAGCCGCGAGCTGACTCGGTCGCAACGACACCACTGTGGATGATTCTTGTTTGTCCTCCTTCTGTGCCGCCGCCGGTTTGTCTTTTGGGTCGGTGGACAACGTCCCGGGCGCGGTGCTGTAAATCAAAATATCCTTGTCGCTGATTTCGTCGTGAGCGCGGATATCGATCATGCCGAGGGCTTTGGGGAGAAGGATATTCGAGACATCGTTTGAGCTCAATCGTCCCAGAGCAACGATGGCGCGTCGAGCGGCGACTCGAATGTTTGAGGATGGGCTCGCGAGTCCGCGCTCGCCAGCCATGATTTCACACACCGCTTCACCATTCGTGGCGTCGCCGATATCTCCGCCGAGACGAGCGAGGAGCGCAGACCACGCGCCACTACGTCTGCCATCAGCAGCTGCGACGAGTGGGTTATGTGCGAGCAAAAGCATATCTCCCACTAAATCACTCGAGAGCTTGACGCATTGCTCGTCTTCGTCAAATTCACAGTACGCTAGTAAGGATGCACCCGCGTAACGGGAAGGAAAGGTCTCATCTGCTTCGGCGCCTATGGCCGGAAATGTGCCAGCAGTGGCTTGCTCTAACCAGTGTTGTAATCCTTGAATCATCTTCGTCTGCGCTTGGCCCTGACTAATTGCGCCTCGAATAGCTTCGCGCGCCGCCGCTCGACACTGCGCGTTCGAGTGCAGGCTCAATAACGCGATGGTTTGAATCACGACATCGACGAGCTTAAGTTTGATCAATTGCGATGAGTGTGCCGAAAGCAGACATTGCGACGTTGCTGCGAGAGTTTGAGCATCTGAATCGTCGAATCGAGTGACAGCGGCGACGTCAAAGTACGCAGACAACGATTCCCATAATTTCCCCTTCGTTGCCGCATCTAAAACAGCAGCATCATCAGCGGCAGCTCGAACAGTCAAATACAAAGCGCTCAATCCTTCAGCGCGCTGCGCAGATTTCGCAGCACCAGCAACCGTGATGGGAACTAGTACATCGATAGTTTCTGACAACCCGCTCGCAAGCGCAGAATTTGAGCGCAGCGCTTGAGCAATAGCTTGCAAAGTAGATCCTCGTTCTTTTGCGTCCTTCGAGGACTCTTTGATAAGCGCAACAACCGACGCAGGACATGCGGCAATGTGCTGCAACCACGTCGTGAGAGCGCGCAACCCTGCAGCCTTGGCATCAAGCTGCTTATCGACGGTCATCTCTGTCGCTAAAATTGCAATCGCTTTCGCACTCAATGCCTCCCTGTCTTTACGGCTGTTAATTCGCGAACATGAGCCGATGACGTCATACAACCCAACGCGAGCCGTCCATTCCTTTGGGCGCTTGCCCGAGTCGAATTCCGCAGCGCAGCGAGCGAAAATATGCTCCTTCACTAGACTCGCATCAGCAGAATTTGCAGCGAGCGTGTCGATGATGCGTCTAGATACATCGCGGCGAGCGGCATCTGCGTGCTTTGCAAGTGGAATAAGCACTTCTCCAAGCTCAGCGCAACTAGAGCTCAAATCCACCTTGACGCCTTCTAAAGTGTTTAGAATTATTGGTAGAACTGCCTCTGGACTACGTCTCAACTGTCTGACCATCTTTGGCAAAAGAACATCCTTCATCTCATCCTCGGTGATGTCGCCTAAAATGGCTGTAAATGCTTCAGCGGTTACGCCAGCAGCGACCACTTTCGCGTCGCCATTGAGTACGACATCGGCGTAGAGCTGTAGCAACGTACGACGCGTCTCGCCAATGTCACGCTTGGAAAACTCCCGAGCCGTCGCGTACATCTCACCCACAAGCGCACAAAGCACCGTGTTGGCGCCACCCTTCACGAGCTCTAGGTATTTGTCCAACAACGCGTCACATCCCACATCGCCGGCAAAGGCTCTCAGCGCTTTCGCAGAAAACAGTCGACGACCGCGCGCGCGAAGCCTCGCCAACGTCTCGAGTGCCTTCACCGTGGTATCATCCTCAACCCTCCCCGTGCTCGCCACAATCGCCACCAAACGCGACAACGCGAAACACGAACTATCACCGAACGCCCCTTTCTCCATCGCTTTCGCGCTCGCATTTAGAAACACACTCTGAAACGTTGACGCTTGAGCGTCCCGGGCGCTCCTCGCCGTCTCCTCCATCGCGCTTCGCACATTTTTACCTCGATCGCCTTCACGCACCGATGTAAAAATCGCCTTGACCAACATTTGAACGTCGGTTTCGTTGCTCAAATCTGTCGTATCACGCACGGCGTCGTCGCGCGTTAATCACTCGATACATCGTCATCGCGAGGTCATAATCATCATCATAAAAAAGCGAGAGCTCATCACCCGAGCATGGCCGTCGACTGAAGCCAGACGTACCTTGTGCGCGTTCGATTTCGTCACGCATACTCTCCCATGCGTCTACGCACGCGTCGACGCGCGCGTTCGTCACCGGCGCGAACGGCGACGCCATGGTCTCGGTGTGAGGTCAGTGGGCACAGGTCAGGTCTTGACTGCCGTCTCGCTGGAACGACAGGAACGACAGGTGGCGGCTGATTTCAGCCGCGCATGAGCGCCGACGCGTGCGCGTGACGAATGCAAATTCACATACATGTTCTATATTTGTTGTTTTATACACTAACGAACGGTCTATGCGCAAAAGCGCGCGGCTAGGGGTTTTCGGTCGAAGGCGAAGGCGACATCCACGACATGCGCTCGGCGGCGGCTCTGTCAATTTCGATCGTCGACGGCACGTGTTCAATGTCAACATCGATTCCATCTGTGGCGTCCATATGCATATACGTGCCCTCGGAGAGTTCTACGACGACTGGGGCGTCTTCACCAGCATCATGAGCGCGTGCCTCGTCGGCCTTAGCCTGGCGAATTTCATCCAAAAGGTTGACGTGAAGCGATTCGCGAACAAATCGTACCAGGCGTTGAAGTTTTTGCGCCACCTCCGCGAGTTTGGTCTCGACGTCGATATCAATGGCGACTTTGTCACCATCATTATAATCATCCGGCGCGGCAACGATGTTGATGCGGGCCAGGTCGATGAGGCAAGGACGCAAGAAGTTTTCCTTGGTGTAGTCGTCGACGTCGAAAAAATCGCCCCCCGCGCGTTCAAGCTGCGGCCTAAAGACATCAATGAACGCCGAGTACAGCTCAGGATAGTCAAACACGGCAACTTCGGCACACGAACATATCACATGCACCAGGCGCTTCCATTGCTCGAGCGCAGCCAAGGACGATAGCGCGCTCAGCAAGATGAAGGACAGTTGGAGCTCGCCCAACATTCCGCGCCAACCGTCGGCGCCGAAACATCCAATGGCGTGCTTCAGACGCAACTCTGGATACGTGTTCATCGCTGTCACGTCACTAGCGGGCATACCATGCGGGTTCCGACTCGTCGCGCGGTCGGTAAACACGGGCGCGCGCGGGACGTGATCAAAGTACGGCGTCACCTCGCGAGCCGAAGCGCCGTCCCTCGAACGCGCCTCCGCGTCCGGATCTCCCGCAACTACGCGCGTGCCGATGCCGACGCCACAACGATCAAGGACATCAGTCGTAACAAATGTACTCAGCACCGTCCACGCGCGCTCGATATCGATCGAATACGGCGCCATGACGCCATCGAACTCGCGTCCGTCTCGCGTCGCGACAGCCAACCGCTCGGCATCCTCCTCCGCCATCCCTCGTCCCGGCGCGAGCGTCTCGAGCGCCGCATCCCACGCGCGCACGATAACATCTCCACCCTTCTCCACGCACACGAACTCACCGATCGCGCCCTCGCGCGAACCCGCGGCGTTGGTACTGATAAAGTGCACCCCGCGCGGCACGCACTTCACCCCTCTAAACGCCGCCGACTCCGCGCGACAATCCACGGTGTCGATCCCGAACGTCCCGCGCGCGGGAAATTCGTGCACGTAGTAGTACCCTCCCGCCTTGAGGCGCGCCAACGCGTCGTCGGGGGTCATCTCGTGCGGCGCAACGCGATTGTGACGTCATTCAGAGGCACGCGAGAGCTCACGATGGCGACGTCGTTCGTGTCGTCGGTCACCCCACGCGCGCGCGGGTCGGCGACGGCGACGCAGGCGATGGCGGCGCGTGCGATGTCGCGCGATGCGCGCGCGACGACCGCGTCAGCGACGCACGCGGGGGCGAAAGGTCGCGCGCACCATCGGTCTCGAGGTGTGTCCGCGCGTCGCGAGCTCGCGACGCGCGCGCTGGGGGGCGACGCCGGCGCCGTGGCCGCCGTAACCGCCCTGGACGTCGCGTCGGACGTCGCGCGCGGCGCGCTTGAGGCGGTGGCGCAGCGCGAAGCGGAGGCGTCGCGCGCGGTGTGGGACGTGCTCGAGCACGCGGGAGAGCTTCTCGCCTCTGGCGCCGCTGAGTTCGGTGCGCGCACCGATGTGCGCGAGGTGATTACGAATGCGTTGCAGCGCGCGTTTGAGGCGCTTCCGGATGGACAACGCGAGCAGTTTACTTCGGGATGGGGGGCGTTTTACGACGCGTTGCCGCCAGAGGCGGCGGCGGCGGCAGCAGAAGCCGTGCGACGCTTCGGAGATGTCTCTGCGAGCGGTGGTGCGGCGCTCATCGCTGGTATAGTTGCAGTGGTGTTCACATCCAAGTTGTTCGCGACGACGGATGACTCGAGCGGTATGGATGAATGGGCGGCGTTGGCGAGCGCTGAGGGCGACGTGGAACCCGCCGAGTTGCGTAGATACGATCCCAAGGCGACGCAAAAGTACTTTTCGACGCGGCCTCTGACGCTACTTAAGCGTGGTGTGCGATCATTTGCGTTATTGGGATCGTTTACCGTGCAGTTACGCATTGATCGTAAGTTGGCTGGGGAAAATATGAGCGACGAGGCGAAGATGAGGCTCAACACAAAGCGTGCGACACAGTTAAGAAACTTACTCGTGTCCCTCGGACCGACGTATGTTAAGCTCGGACAAGTGTTGAGTAGCCGTGCAGATTTATTACCCGCCGAGTACATTGAAGAGTTACGTGTGTTACAAGATAAAGTGCCGCCATTCAATGATGATTTGGCGCGCAGAATTCTTACGCGTGAACTCGGGGAATCGACGGCGAAACGGTTGACGCTCGGTGACACGCCTATCGCGAGTGCAAGTTTAGGTCAAGTGTACAAAGGCACGTGGTTGAATGACAAAGGCGAACTTGAGGAGGTTGCGGTGAAAGTGCAGCGTCCTGGCGCGCTCGTGGCCATCAGTTTGGATGTTGGCATTATTCGCGCATTCGCCGAACCATGGCGAAAGTTCAACAACTTGAATTCCGATCTCGAAGGCTTGGTTGATGAATGGGGGCGACGATTTATCGCCGAGCTCGATTATAACGAAGAGGCCACGAATGGGGAAAAGTTTGCCGCCGCCATGGCGAAGCGTTCAGATTTGGGAGGCGTAGTCACCGCCGCTCCAGTGTTTCGCCAAGCCTCGACGCGTCGCATTTTGACCACGGGATGGATCGATGGCGAACGTTTGCAAGATAGTAAGGCGGGCGACACAGCACAATTATGCGCTGTCGCGTTGACGTCTTACTTGGCCATGCTTCTCGACCTTGGATTCCTTCACGCCGATCCTCACCCAGGTAATTTATTGCGCACGACGGATGGCAAATTATGCATTCTCGACTGGGGCTTGGTCACACCCGTGTCAAAGGACTTATCCACCGCCATCTTACGTTTCATCGCGCACTTGGTGAGTAAAGATTTCGAGAAGGTGCCCGCAGATTTGGACGCTATGGGTTTTATCCCGAGCGGAAAACGTGAAGCCATGGAAGATTCGGGCGTTGCTCGCGCGCTCGGATTGTTGTTCTCCGCTTTGGCCAGAGGTGGTGGTGCGCAAGGTTTCCGCGACGAGCTCGGCCTTCCGGATGAAGAACGCATCAAAGAAATTCGAAAAGATTTGAAGGGTGTGAAGGACCCAAAGAAGCGACGCGACGCGTTTCTCGAGGCGGCTGGCACGGATAGTAAAGTCGCGCAGTTGACAAAGGATTTGGAGGGCGTGCAAGAAAAGTATGGGAACATTTTCCAAATCCCTGCGTATTTTGGCTACATTCTTCGCGCATTTTCTGTGCTTGAAGGCATTGGATTGTCCTGCGACAAGAATTACTCCATTGCAAACGAATGTTATCCATACATTGCGCGTCGATTGCTTACGGACAAATCGCCTGAAACGCGCAGGGCTTTGGAGCAATTGCTCTACGGCAAGGAGGATGGTGAACACGCAACGTTGAGCGTGAACAGAGTACGCCAGTTATCCAAAGCGTTCGGAAGTTATACCTCAATTACCGCCGCGCGCGCTGGCGCGCCAAAGGTGGAGAAACCCGACGAAGAACACGGACAGAAGAAGAAAATTTCTAACGGCGCTAGAGAGGCGCTAAAGTTGGCGTTTGACCCAAGTGGTGGCCCGATTCAAGACATCGCACTTCGCGAACTTGGTCGCTACGCTGGTGCTTTTGTATCTTCTGCCGCGTCTTCTACTATCGCGGCACCGTTCAACGCCGTGGAGTCTGTCGCGCAGTCTTTTTCGCCAGCGGCGGAACTGCTAAGCGGGGCAAAGAACACGTTGGCGCCGCTCGAACGCGCGACGCACATCTCTCAAGAGGACATTGAGACGTTACAAGTCGCAGAAGAACTCCGTTTGATGTTTTCTGGCGGCGAAGAAACCGCGCCCAATGGAGAGCAGAAATCAGCGCAGGCACAAGGCTTGCCTGAAATCGACGCCGAACTGGTGCGGGAGCTTTTGGACTTGGCACCAGAACTCGCACCGGGCGCGCAAGCTGCCGCACTTCGCCTAGGTTCGGTATTATTTGACCAAGCCGCATACCGCGTCGCTCGCGCGACTCGACCAGAATAGACAAGATTTTTTAGATTACTTACGCCACACGCGCGTGGCTTTGCGCAAACGAAGGTATTTTTCATGTTGTAAAAGACCATTTGATTTCTTTCAAGTTCAAAATCTCTCTTTTTCTAGTTCTAACATGTGCAACTGAAGACCATTCTTCGCGCCCGAATCGCGTCCCCAACGACCGAGTCGCGGTTCCTGGCCCATGCCGGCGAGAACAAATCGACCACTACTGGCGACTTGAAGCGCGTTCACGAAACCTCGCGCTGCTAAACAATGCAACGGTACGAGAGGCTCGCCTTGGTGAGACGTTTTCCATAATCGAATAGTACCATCGGCGGCACCCGACGCAGCGAAATCGGTACCCTTACCTACGTGCACGGCGTTCACCCAGCTCGCCATCTCGCCCACACCACCGTCATTTTTAGCGCTCATTCCGCTGACGGCTTGCGCGGCCACTCGTTGGTCCATCGCTCGCCGCACGGCGTCGTCACCAAACGACTTCGGGGCGACTATTTCCCTAAAACCGTGTACGTTTTCCCAAGACGCCGCAGCTTTCTTTCGAGCTATGTTCCAAATTGCTACGCATCCGTCTTGCGAGCCAGTGAGCCAGTGGTCGTGCGCGGTGAAGGCGCAGCTTTCGGCTTGGCCGTCGCCCGCTGCCGGTCGCAAAACGAGTTGCGAATCCTCGGGCACTTTCCAAAATCTAGCCGATCTATCTGCACCAACGGTGACAATTCGTTCACGTCTTTGCGTGTCAATGGCGATACACCGGTCTTGGTGTCCGAATAGCGTATCGACGTACGCCATGTCGTCGAGCGACCAAATTTTCACCGTGCGGTCCTCCGAGCACGAAAACAGTTGTCCAGTGCCGTGTCGAAATCCCAAGCCAGTCACCGCGCCTCGATGACCCGGAAACGATGTAATATGCGTCATACTTCGCGTATCCCACACGTGCACACGCTTATCAGCCCCACCAGTGACGAATAAATTCTTCTCGCCGCTCACGGCGCAACACAGCATCACATGCGCTCCGCACTTTGGCGGCGCTTGCGGACCAGTGCCCCCTTGCAACGGATCCACCACCACCTCTGGCGTGCGAGGGAACTTCAACCGCTTCCCAGTCTCGATATCCCAACCAAATATCGTGCCATCCTTCGACACACTATACGCCAAACGATCATCCTCCGTCAACGCCACGCCCGTCACCGCGCGTTTATGTCCCCGCCACGTCTGCGGCTCACCCTGAACCTCAGCCGGCACCTTCACCCGATCTCCCACAGCCGCGCGCTGATGTCCACTCTTCCTCTGCGCCTCATCCGCCAATCGTGCCGCTAACCGCGTGTGTGAATCCAAATGCCGTCCTTCACCATCCTCGTCGCCCGCCTCGTCCTCGTCCTCGCTCTCCTCCGCTTGCTCCTGGCGCAACCGTTCCAAATACGCCTTGGCCAAACGTATACGCTTCTCCTGCGCGCTCTCTCTCGCCCTCGCCTCATCTTCCTCATCCTCATCCTCATCTTGACGTCGCGCCGCGCTCGCCTTACCGCTCTCGTCGTCATCACCCACCCCATCGTCGTCGTCGTCGTCATCGACATCCCCGAGCTCCTCGTCGTCGTCATCCTCCAACGTCTTCTTTCGCGGTGTCTTCGTCGCTGCTGGCGTCGCGCGGCGCGGTCTGGCGGACGTGGGCGATTTCGAAGGCATGGACGCGCGTTTTCCTGGCGCGCTCGACGCGCGGCGCTTCATCGCGGCGTCGGCGTCGGCGTGTCCCGAACGCGCAAACGCGCGCAGCCGCCAGTCGCACCTTTTTGCGAAAAGGTCTTACATTGGTGGCGTCACCACTAGGGTTTAGGTGCGATCGACCACGCGCTCGACCCATGGATCTGCGCGCGCGCCGCCCCCGCCGCAGTGCGCATCGCGCGGCGATCGAGAACATCACGCGCGCGCGCGGGAGAGTGACACGCGTGACACGCGTCGTTCGTGACGGTGGACGACGTCGCACCGAGAGGGCGGTGATCGAGTTCGTGTCGGGCACCAGCGTGCGTTGATTCACTGGATTCTCGAGACGGTGGCGTGCCGTCGTCGTGACGCGTGGCGCGTGACGCGTCGAGGGTGCGTGCGTGGTGTGAGGGATGACGCGATTGAAGATTACGGAGTATGGGGATTACGACGCCATGGTGGCGACGTTGTTGGAGCATAAGTTTTTACCCGAGGAGGAAGTTTTGACGTTGTGCGATCGAGCGCGCGGGTTGTTGGCGGAGGAGAGTAACGTACAGCTCGTCCGGGCGCCGGTGACGGTGGTTGGGGATATTCATGGACAGTTTCACGATATGATGGAGATGTTCAAGATGGGAGGGTTTGCGCCGGATACGAATTATCTGTTTTTAGGGGACTACGTCGATCGAGGGTACTATTCGGTGGAGACGGTGACGTTGGTCGTGGCGCTCAAGGTGAGGTACCCCGACCGAGTGACGATTATTCGTGGGAATCATGAGTCGAGGCAAATTACGCAGGTGTATGGGTTTTATGACGAGTGCATGCGAAAGTACGGGCACGCCGGGGTGTGGAAGGCGTTTACAGATTTGTTTGACTTTATGCCGTTATCGGCGGTGGTGGAGAATCAAATTTTCTGTCCGCATGGGGGATTGTCGCCATCGATTGACACGTTAGACGACGTGCGGAAGATTGATCGTTTCGCCGAGGTTCCGCACGAAGGGCCGGTGTGCGATTTGGTGTGGAGCGATCCCGACGACCGCGCCGGCTGGGGGATGAGTCCTCGCGGCGCCGGGTATACGTTCGGGCAGGACATCACGGAGCAATTCAATCACAACAACGGGTTGAAGTTAATTGCGCGCGCACATCAATTAGTAATGGAGGGGTACCTGTGGCATCACGAACAGTCGCTGGTGACAATTTTCAGTGCTCCAAATTACTGTTATCGATGCGGCAACCAAGCAAGCATCATGGAGGTCAACGACAACATGGAGACAGAGTTCTTACAATTCGACCCGGCACCGCGGAGGGGCGAAGAGCAACAGGCGGCAAAGCGAGTGCCGGATTACTTTCTTTGATTATAGAAACTTGCGCGCGATTTTCAATAGAACACAAACAATCTTAGCGAACACAAACTCGAAAATGAATACGACGGACGCCTTCTTACACGACACTTTACAGTAATATTACAACGCACACACGCACCACGCCGTCGGCGCGCGTCAATCCTGCACGTACTCTATTCCTTGCCGTATGCACCACTCGGCGCGTTGAAACTCTCGTCCTAAATAATTGGCGTGCGACATCATTGTGCAGACGCCGTCATTCGCGTCTCTCCCGTCGCGTTCAAAAATCTTCACAGATATCTCCTTCGCCGTGCGGCCGGTGAATTCGGCGTTCACCACGGGTTTATAACTCCCATCACACGGAATCACCTCATTCGTCTCTGGATCACGCGCCAATCCGTCCTCGCCTATGATGTTTTTATAATGCCTCGCTTCGATGGCGTCGCCTCTCGCGCGAATGACAAAGTACCCCGCCGGATCGAGCGCGATGAACCGCTTACTCAACTCATCGTCAATGGACGATATGACACTTGCATGCGCCGCGCGCGCGTCGCCATCGCGCGCATCGCTCTCGCTCGCGCGCGGCGCGCCACCGGCTGCGTCCTCGCGCGGCTGCCTCGGCTGTGCCCGTGCATTCGCCGCCGCGCGCGCGCACGGCGCGCCCCGCCTCGCGCGCCGCGCACGCGCACGCGTACGCGCACTACCATCGCCACCGCCACCGCCAACACCGCCGCGCGGTGCGCGCGACGGGGCGACGCGCGCGAGCATGGCGCGCGACACACTGTGTCGCCGCCGCCGCCACGGCGTTGGAACACCGCACACACCGACGCCGACGACCGACGCCGGGCGTCGACGAGCGCCGAACGCCGAGCGACGCGCGCGCTCCATCACGCCATCGATTCATCGACGCGCGCGACGACGCGATTGACGGCACGCGCGCGCGGGCGCCATGACGGTTGATTTCATTCAGCGAAAGCGAAGCAAGCGCGAGGCGAAAAAGGTGCGAGCTCAAACGCGCGTGGATGCGGAAGGGAAGCGTATTCGCACCAAACGCGGAGTGAAACAGAAGCTAAGAGGGATGTGTTCGCAAGCACCGCCGGTGCCGCCGAGCTTGAAGGAGGAGGATGAGCGTGTAGAGGCGGAGAGGCGGTCGGCCAAGCGCAAGGCGGAACGCGCGCGACTGGCGGCCAAGGCGTTGAGGAAAAAGTTAAAGGCGAAAACGACGGGTGAGGCGGGTGATGGAGAAGATGACGATGACGATGCGAAAGATGGTGCGAATGGCGGTGATGGGATGGAGAATGGCGCACACGCTGGGGTGCCAGATTATTTTATGGACGCGATGAAGAGCATCGGGCATCGACGAGTGACGCCCGTGCAGCGGCGATGCTGGCCGGCGGCGTGTTCGGGAGGGGATTTACTCGCGATTGCGCCTCCTGGGAGTGGGAAAACGTTGGCATTTTTATTGCCCGCCATCGAAGCTGCGCTCGAGGATCAAAAGGGAAATCCAAACATTGGAAAGAAGCGTCCGGGCGCGCCGTCGGTGCTCGTCGTCGCCCCGACGCGTGAACTGACTTTACAAATCGCCAACGTGTGTAACAAGCTTAAAAAAGCCGTGCCAGTTCGCGCAGTGGCCGTCTATGGTGGCGCATCGCAAGAAGAACAAGAGGAAGCGTTGAAGCAAACGACGTCACAGGCGTTGTTGGTCATCGGCACGCCTGGACGCTTGCTCGCCGTGCTCGAATCCGGCGCGCTCGCACTCGATCGAGCCAAGATGCTGATCCTCGACGAAGCTGATCGCATGCTTGCGCTTGGATTTGAGGAACAACTCAGCGACATGCGTAAATCCTTGCCTGATAATGGCCAAGGCGAACGACAAACTTTGTTATTTAGCGCGACGTTTCCAAAGGCGGTGCGAGCGATTAGCAAAACCTGGCTCCGAAAGGAGTACGTCACGGTCAATATCGAGGCTGACACCAAGGTTACGTTGCCGAACGGCGAAGTTCAGGAAATGGCACACATGTCTAACGTCGAGCAAGCCGTGCACGTGTGTGCGGAGCATAAGAAGAGTCGAAAATTGATGAAGTACATCACCAAACTACGCGCCGCCGACGGCCGCGCTCGAAGCCGAGTGCTAGTGTTCGCGAACCGAATCAAGACTGTGCAATTCATTGCAGATCTATGCAAGCGACATGGTGAGAAAGTGAGCACGCTCCACGGGACGATGAAACAAGATAAACGTGACTTGGCGATGAAGGATTTCAAGGCGGGAAAGACGCCAGTGTTAATCGCCACCGACGTCGCCGGCCGCGGGCTGGACATCGCGGGTTTGGAGTACGTGGTAAATTGGGACTTCCCAGGAAGCATCGAGCAATACAGACACCGCGTGGGTCGCGCAGGTCGCGCAGGTCGTAAAGGTGCGGCGCTGTCCTTTTTCACGCGCAAGTTTGCGCCGCTCGCGGATGATTTGGTAAAATTACTCAAACAAGGCGGTCACCCGATCGATCCCAACTTGGATGTTTTAGCGCGCGTCGCCGCGGCGTTACCAAAACCTACTGGGAAGGGCGTGACGAACGCTGACCGATTTGCAGTTGTCGGTAACGAGCCTGCGGATGAAAACGGCGATCTGGAGGAGGATGAAGAAGGCGGCGGGGGTGGCGATTCAGACGACGACGGCGGAGCGGCGACGCCTCAAAAGAAGTCAAAATTAACGCAAGGAGACGGCGCGAAACCCGCGTGGTGGAACAACGATAAGAATGGATCAGGTAAAGTGTTCAAGAAGGGCGAACGTATCGTCGATAAATCAAAGAAAATCTTAATCGGTCCAGGCGCGGATGAGCTCAAAGCGCGCGGCAAAAAGTGAAAGAAAGTTAAAAGTCGTCATATACAGTAATTACAGTTTATAGTTCTGCGCGCTCGTTCGTTACTACTATCGTCACATCACTCCTGTGCCACCGCCGCGCCACCACCACCAGTCAATCGTTCGTGGTCATCCATGATTTCTGCTAAAAGCGCCGACATTGGCGAATCGTAATTCTTTGGCACCGCGCACGCGAACACCGCGGGCGCCCATTCCCTGTCGCCCTCGCACATGTCCTCATACACGCCAATCAACTCCATCACCTCACGCCCATTCATACCACTCATAAACATCATCCTCGGCACCCCAAGCGCGGGTTTCACCGCACTCACGTCCTCCTGCACCGTCTCAAGCGCCCGCCCCAACGTCCCGCGCGTCATCGCCTCATCGCACGCCGCGACGCGAATGAAATCAGCCCCGATGGCATCCAAAATCTCCCGCCACTCCGCGCACTCCGCGGGCGTGAACCCAACGAGCAGCACCGCCTCCGGGCCGAACACGTCCTCCGCCACCCCCCCTGGCGCGCCGTCGCTCGCGCCATCGATCGGGGCAAAGTTGGTTTCATCCTCCACCCCGCGCGGGCGCGTGCGCCACCGGGCGGCGGCGCGGTGGTGTCTTCGGTGTCTTCGCCCGCACGGTCGTCGTCGCGAGCCACCGCCACGGGTCAGACCAACCGCGCGTGTGTCCATCGCACGCATGGCACCCGTCGCACGCATCGTCGTCGTCGTCCGACGCGCCGTCGAGTGGGCGACGACGGACGGCGAACGAGGGAGGCCCGACGACACAACGCGCGCCCCTCGATGTTCGGACATTCGGCGTGTCCGACCGACCGACATCTCCACTGTAAATGGCCCCGGACGCATCCCCATGGAAATGGAACGCGTGGGTGCCATCGCGGCGCGCCGACGTCGTCACACGCCCGCGCGACCGCGAGCGCACACGAGCACGCATCGATCGACGCATCGAGGGTATATCGCATCACGATATA
>Ga0181562_10000502_pt1 | contig 32342 bp, 20 predicted proteins | sample 011ome_26_FD_139344 | JGI IMG/M metagenome (GOLD analysis project Ga0181562, IMG submission 139344) | Coastal salt marsh microbial communities from the Groves Creek Marsh, Skidaway Island, Georgia - 011511BT metaG (megahit assembly) | ecosystem: Environmental > Aquatic > Marine > Intertidal...
AATGATTTTTACACCTCTTACGATGAGTTTGTAGTAACTGACTTTGATAAAGAAAACTATCAGAAATACTTGTCGAACTTAACTGAGAAGGAAAAAGAATTGATAGAAGGTGAATATAATTTTTATGAAATTACGTTTACCAATGTAGGTGGGCTCGTAATGCCTATCATTTTAGAGTTTCAATATAAAGATGGAACGAAAGAAAAAATTCATATTCCTGCAGAAATTTGGAAAATGACGTCTGAAGGTGGTGAAAATCAATCCGTCACTAAGGTGTTTGTGAAGAAAAAAGAGGTGGCGAACATTGTATTGGATCCAAACTTAGAAACAGCTGATTGCGATAGAGGAAATAACTATTGGCCTCACCACGCAGTCCCTTCAAAATTTAAGCTATATACCCAAGGAAAGACTAAGAAACCTTCTCCACCCAATACTATGCAAAAAGCAAAGAAATAATGACAGAAGACCGTTTGATTTTTAATCGGTCTTTTTTTATCATTTAAGATGACTTATAATTTCGAATACTTCCTAGAGGTTTTGTGGAGAGAGAAGGGTGATAAAATTGAGTTTTACTCCCTTCTTGTTTACTCGTAATGAGTGGAATCCAGGCATGTCCATAAGGCCCAATTGCTTTAACTGTTGGAGATAACTCTCATTGTTGTAGGTAAGATAAAACTGTTTGAATACCTGAGTGTTTCGTGGTTTTTTTCTCATGACATTCAACATTCCTTATTTGTGAATCGAGAGGTGATTTCTTTCTTCCAATATAGGATTCTTGATAAAAATTGAGAGCCTCTCTATAAATATTCCATCGTGGTAGCTTGCGTCACCTTTACCAGCCAAACTTCTTTTTCCCGAAATACGGAAGTTATGACAAGAAGAGGAAAGAGTACACTGAACAAGGTAAGGGCTGTGGCTCCCATTGCTAGAATAGTTGTCTATCCCAGAACAACTCTCCCAATCTTTGGCAATGTATTGCATTATTTCGAACTAAGAAGTGTCACTGGTAAGTGTGCTTTCGTTTGTGATTGCCATAGTGAAAGAAATAAAAAAAACCTCATAAGTTATTGGACTTATGAGGTTTTAATTATTAGGTATAAACCTACGATTACTCAACTCCGTGCATAAGTTTCTTTAGAGGGAAACTTAAAAGGAATAAAACCAATCCAGCTACGATTGGAATAATAACAAGAATTTGGAAGAAATCAGCCATTGATGATTCATTGGCAATTTTTTCCATATATCCCGAGAATGATCCCGCGATTTTGTTTCCCATCGCAGAGGCAAAAAACCATATTCCGAACATAATTCCTACTAATCTTTTAGGAGAAAGCTTACTCACATATGACAATCCTACTGGTGATAGAGATAATTCTCCCATTGTATGTAAAAGATAAGCAAGCACCAAGAAAATCATACTTACTTTTTCAATGTCTGCCATATCTCCACCAACAAAACCTGCTGCTCCATACACCAGGGGAATAAATCCTAATCCTAACATAATCAATCCAATTGCAAATTTTTGAGGACCATTTGGATTTATTTTGGTTTTGGCTAGTTGTGCCCATATAAAGGAGAAGAGTGGAGCTAGCGTAAAAATAAAAAGAGCATTTAAACTTTGGAACCATGTGGCTGGAACCTCTAAGTTTTCAGCTTTAAACTGGTCGTATATCATGTATCCCATAATTCCACCTAACAGGACAACACTTAGTCCCATAAATCCCATAGCTCCTGCATATTTTTTTCCGAGAACTTTGGTAACTCCAAGAAATAAGTACAACAGGATAACCAATGGCAACAAAGAAATGATCGAGCTTAATACTTTAAACCACATTCCGTCACCCTCCAAACTTCTGTCAGTATATTCGCTAGCAAAAATATTCAAACTACTTCCTGCTTGTTCGAAAGCTGCCCAGAAAAAAATAGAAAAGAAAGCCAAAACACCCACCACAACAAGTCGTTGTTTTTCAATTTTTGAAAGAGGAGCATTTTTTAAATCTTCAACGGAATCTAGCAAGTCTTGGTTCTCGGGTAAATTTCCATTTTTTGGAGGTAATCCGATATTTCCAAACATTTTTTGAGCCAGTTGAAACTGAATCATCCCAATCACCATAAATACACCGGCAAGTCCAAATCCGTAGTGCCATCCCATATTTTCGGCTAAGTAACCACACAATATAGAACCTAAGAACGCACCCACATTAATTCCTTGGTAGAAAATAGTATATCCCGAATCTTTTTTCGGAGATCCATCTTCATACAACTGTCCTACGATAGAAGAGATGTTGGGTTTAAAGAATCCATTTCCAACGATAAGTAAGGCCAGTCCTAGATAAAAAGCGGGCATAGGATCAAAAGCCAAAGCAAAGTGACCCAAAGACATTAACACGGCTCCCATGGTAATTGCTTTTCTGTAACCCAGCAACTTATCTGCAATGATTCCTCCCAATATAGGGGTGATGTAAACAAGCATGGTGTACCAACCATATAACCCTCCGGCATCTTCTGATGACCAACCTAATCCAGGATTGTTGCTCGTGATTTCCTCTACTAAATAGAGAACCAACAAAGCTCTCATTCCGTAATAACTAAATCTTTCCCACATCTCGGTGAAAAATAGTACGAACAATCCTACTGGATGTCCAAATACTTTTTTGTCAATTGCATCATTGCTTTCCATATAATTTCATGTAAATTTTGGTTAAGTCCCTAAATTAAGACAATTTTTTAATTTCGGAAGATGAATACTGAAATAAATAAAGTTTCTATTCCATAAACATAAATAATCTTGTATTTTTAAAATATGAAAAAATTCACATACTTACTCGCTTGTTGCTCACTGTTAGTTGGGTGTACAAACCAATATGAATCCAATACTATGGAAAAACAAAACTCAGAGGTATCTACTATGCTAGATGTTCATTCATATGCTGATTTCAGTAAAGCGTATACCACCCATTTATTTTTAGATTTGACAGCTGATTTTGACAAAAAAATATTGTCGGGGATTGCAGCTCACACCATTCAAAATAATAAGGCTAATGAAATTATCTTTGATACCAAAGAATTGACAATTCTCAAAGTAGTTACAAACGACAAGGGAGAAGAAGTAGAGTTTTCCTTGGGAGAGGAAGATGAATTTAAAGGAACACCGCTAAAAGTCGCAATTACTCCCAACACTACCAGAGTAGAAATTCATTACTCCACAAGCCCACATTCTGAGGCAGTTCAATGGCTTTCTCCTCAACAAACAGCAGATAAAACAGATCCATTTCTTTTTACTCAAGGAGAAGCAATATTAACCCGTTCTTGGATTCCAACTCAGGATTCTCCGGGTAATAAAATTACTTATTCTGCAAGAATAAAAGTGCCCGATTCGTTGACTGCCGTAATGAGTGCAAACACCACTGTATCCAAAAATGGATTGTTTGAATTTGAAATGAAACAACCCATACCTAGTTACTTAATAGCCTTGGCGATAGGAAAGTTGGAGTACAAATCTTTAGGAAAGAGATCGGGTGTGTACGCAGAACCAAGCATGATGCAGGCTTGTTACAACGAGTTTGAAGAATTGGAAGCTATGATTGATGCAGCGGAGAACTTGTACGGACCCTACGCATGGGAACAGTATGACGTGATTGTTCTTCCTCCAAGTTTTCCATTTGGTGGAATGGAAAACCCTCGATTAACTTTTGCAACCCCAACCATTATTGCGGGAGATAAATCTCTTACTTCACTCATTGCTCACGAATTGGCTCACTCTTGGTCGGGAAATTTGGCCACCAATGCTACTTGGGATGATTTTTGGCTCAATGAAGGGTTTACCGTATATTTTGAACGAAGAATTGCCGAAGCGCTCTATGGTAGAGACTATTCAGAAATGCTGGCTTTGTTAGGATTTCAGGATTTGACTCATACTTTGGCTGATTTGCCCGCAGAAGATACGCGATTAAAACTAGATTTGGAAGGAAGAAGTCCCGATGATGGAATGTCTGACATTGCCTACGAAAAAGGCTATTTTATGTTGAGAATGATAGAAGAGACTGTGGGTAGAGACAAATTTGATTCTTTTCTTAAGACTTATTTTGAACAATTTAAGTTTAAAAACCTCACTACCGAAGTATTTTTAGACTACATACATGCAGAGCTGCCCGCTACGCAAAACATGAATCTCAAAGAATGGATTTACAAACCCGGTTTGCCAGAAAATTGTCCTGTTGTGGTTTCCAATAAATTCGAAAAAGTGGATGAAGTGAGGATTTCGTATACATATGTCATAAACCCTGCTGTGACAAATGATTGGACTACGCACGAGTGGCTTCACTTTTTAAGAGGGATTGATACTTCTTGGACTTTAGAGAATTATGCCAAAGCGGATGAATTGTTTTCATTCACCACTTCCACCAACTCAGAAATTGCCGCAGTGTGGTTCGAGAAATCTATTAGAGCTTCCTATCAGCAGGCCTATGAGGCTCTTGAAGCTTTTTTAATCAAAGTGGGAAGAAGAAAATTCTTGACACCGCTTTACAGAGCCATGATCGAATCAGGAAAGAAAAATATGGCAAAAAAGATTTATCAAAAAGCGAGGCCGAACTATCATTTTGTGTCCACCAACACAATGGATGCGTTAATGGGATATAGTCAATAAATAGTGAGAGTTGAATCTACCTAGAATCAATATTGGAATAATCCATCTATCAAATCCATTTATTACATGAAGCATTTTTTTATTCTAGTTACTTTAATCTGGTCTGTGCACATAACCGCACAAACTGATACTAATCAGAATGTACACAAAGGTTTGCTTTGGGAAATAACTGGAAACGGACTCACCAAAACTTCTTACTTGTATGGTACAATGCATGTTAGCGGTCGAATTGCCTTTCATTTAGGAGAAGAGTTTTTTAATGGCTTGTCTTCGGTAGATGCGGTAGCGTTGGAATCGAACCCTATTATTTGGCTAGATGAGATTGTAGAATCTCCTTTTGCCAATAATTATTTAGGACGCTATGCAATTGAAAGTCAAGTGTACAAGGGGTTTTATCATGAAGCATTTAAAATAGAGCCACCTGAGAATAAAGATTTTGCACAGGCACTTTCGGCAAATCACTTTTTGGCCAATTGGATGTTGTACCGAGAAAGTGCTCAAAACAAAGAGTTTGAGGAGGATACTTTTCTCGACATGTTTATTTATCAAGCTGGCAGCAAGCAAAATAAACCCGTATATAGTTTAGAAAACTTTACTCAAACCAGTGCCTTTTCCATGATGGCTCGGATTCCGGATTCTGAACCTAAAGAAATCTCCGAATGGTACAGAAAACTAACCAAAGAAAAGAGTTACTATGAAATTTTAGAAGATTCGTACAGGAATCAAGATTTGGATATGTTGGATTCGTTGCAAAAAGAAACCTCATCGCGAAACAACATGAAGTATATGTTGTACTTGAGAAATAAAATTATGGCTCAAAATATTGATTCAATCATTCAGTCGGGTACAAGTTTATTTATTGGAATTGGGGCAGCTCATTTAGCGAAAGAAAAGGGTGTTATAGGTTTACTGCGTGCAAAAGGGTATCAAGTGAAGCCTGTATCGCGCACGTTCTCCCAACAAGCAAAACTTCAGAAAGAAAAACTAAGTAAATCAAAAAAATCGGTTCCTTATTCTTATTCTTATTCTACAGAGTTATTTTCTATAAAAACACCAGGGAAAGTATATGAAACTCCGGCACGAAACTTTGAAAGACAATTTTTTTCTCCTGAATTAACCAACGGTACATTTTATACGGTGAAAGTTTTGAGCAAATACAATCACTTGAATGGGAACGCTCATCGAAGTTACTTAATGAAAATCGATAGTTTATTATTTGAGAATATTCCGGGAAAAATAGAATCTAAAAAGCAGATTGTGTTACACGGCTACCCAGGGTTAGATATCGTTAATAGAACAAAAACTGGAGATGTTCAGCGGTACCAAATAATAGAGACTCCTTTGCAAGTTATGATTATAAAGATGGGAGGAAAGCACGATTTTGTGCAAAAAGAAAGTGATCAATTCTTCCGAACTGTAGAGTTAGCAAAACCCTCAAAAGACTGGCAAGAGGTTTCAACTATTAAAAAAGATTTTATCGTTCGAATACCTTCCTATTTTCACATAAAAGGGAATACGAAAGCTACTTCGATGTACACACATCCTGAGATAGAAGCATTTGACTTGACCGACTCCGCCTATTATTTGCTCAAAAGAGCTTCCCTGCATGATTTTGAATTCATTGAGGAAGATTCTTTTGAATTGAAGAGGCTGGCAGAGAAGTTTTTCTCAGAACTGGATGCCGACTCAGTACAGATAGGGAAGGAAATTAAAGGAGATTATCCCTCAAATATGAGTCAAGCTAAAACCAAAGATGGAAGTGAGTTAAGGGTAAAAATAATCATCAAAGGGGCTTTTTACTACCTCATGGCCACTACGAGTACTAATCAACAGAAGTTTCAGGAATTCTTTGATTCTTTTCAATTTACCGAACAAGAGTATGGATTTGAGTTTGAAAATAGAGTAGACTCTTCTTTGCATTTTACGGTGAATTCAAATTACGTATCTCCTAATCCTTATACACAAATGATACGAAAAGGATACGAACGGAAAAGGGAGCGAAAACAGAAAGAGGATAAATCCTATCTCTCGAGTAAAATGAAACAAACTTATTACTCTGAGAATTATGAGAGAATTTTGGTAGAATACGATAAGTTTCATAGGTATCAATCGTTCAAGCATCTTGATACAGTTTTTAATCGCGAGATTCGTTATTTTTTACGAAAAGAAAAACTCGTACTGTCTTCCCAAACAAATGGAAAAACCGGTTCTATTTCTTTTGTAGAAGCACTGTTTACCGATACTAATACAAGCCGTGTAATAAGAAAGAAATACCTTGTAAACAAAGGAACTCTGTACACGCTCACGGCAAATTTGGACTCGACAGGAAACAACTCACAATTTATCGAGTCATTTTTCTCAACCTTCACACCTTACGACTCTTCCAGCCAATTGGCATTGACAGAAAGTAAATCCGCTCTGTTTTTTGAGGCAATACATTCTCAGGATAGCACGGAGAAAGAACGAGCACTAAAGTCCGTTGTGACCACCATAGAGTTTGAGAAGAAAGATGTAAATAAAATAATAGAGGTGATTGATTCTTATGCTTTTCCAACCAAACATATTGAAGCAAAAGCAAAATTAATAGAAGCATTAGGGGGGGTAAAAAGCCCTAAAATACTTCCTTTTTTGACAGAGTTGTATGAAAGAGTAGAGGATACGGCTATGTTTCAATTGGCAATATTGAGAGCCTTATCTGCGCAACAAACAAAGGAATCTTCTAAAACCTTGGTGGAGCTGATAGAGAAAGACATTCCATTAAGTTCCTCAGGGTGGGGAACTTCGGCAGTTTTTTACTCCTATTACGATTCGTTGGAGCTCACAAAATATTTATATCCAGAGTTGTTTAACTTCACATTTGTGGAGGAATATCAACGACCTATCTACGAGTTGATGTTAAAGGCCATCGATAGTAATGAACTCAAAACAACTATTCTGAAGAAAGAGTACAAACAGATTTTGAGAGAGGCAAAAATTGAATTGAAATCACAAATTAGTTCGGAGCAAACGGCAAAAGCCAAGGAGGAAAAGAGGAGGTATTACTACAGAAGTTATAAAAATCAAGGGAATTATAAACTTATTCGATACTGCAGAATGTTACTTCCATACTACTCCAAAACGGAAGTGAAGGAGTTTTTTGTCAAATTGGAGAAAGTACAAGATTACCAAATTCAAACAGACGTGGCTTGCCTACTCCTGAGGCACAACTTGGAAGTTCCTCAAGAAAAATGGGAGAGATTGGCAGCTGACATCATTAACAAAGAGCATTTGTATAAGTCTCTCAAAAAAATAGGAAGACTTGAGTTGTTTCCTCCCGATGAGTTGACTCAAGAGGGGATATGTAAATCTTTGTTGTATAAAAGGGGATTTAACTTCGAGAAGGATTCTTTATTATTTCTTGCCAAAGAAGAGGCAGAAGTTAATGGAGAGAAAGGATACGTGTATTTTTTTCAATCAAAAGGTGAAAATGACGACAATTGGGAGTTAGATTATATTGGACTTCAGCCTATGGATTCACGTCAAGTGAATGTATTGAATCTCTTTAAAAAGAAAGGTGTAAAAATTGGAAAAGACAAAGATGTGAGAGAGATGATAGAGGAAAAAATGAAGGAAATACGAGTAAAAGATCATCCGAGAGCGGATGAATCGGAAAATAGTTTTGGCGGTGGATATGACTATTTTTAATACCTTAGTTCCACAAAAAAAATAAATTACCACGCGAATTGAAGTTTCCTGAGAATAATATAAAAAGATGGGCGATTTTTGCTTTTGACTTGCTGGCTTCGCTTTTTGCGTTGTTTTTAGCTTATGCATTACGGTTCGATTTTTTTAGTGCTCAGCAAGGATTCGATGAGGAATTTAAAGTTCTGTGGTCGGCATTGCCGTTTTTTGTCTTGGTGAGAGCCTTGTTTTTTTACTTTGGAAAAACCTATGTTGGAATAATTCGATATACCAGCACAGAAGACGCAAAACGAATTTTCTATGTGGTTACTGGCGGAACGCTCGCTTTCATCTTGTTTAGTGTGCTGAGGTATTACCTATTGGATGAAAAATTCTTTCTTCCTCGGCCTATTATTGCGATCGAATATCTGCTCACTTTGTTCTTCATGGTGGCAGCAAGAATTGCAGTAAAATTGAGTTACCACGAAGGACGAAAAGATACCGAGGACATGGATAATGTCATTATTTACGGAGCCGGTGAGATGGGAAGTATTGTATGTCGAACTCTCACGGAGTCCGCCAATATAAGACAACGAGTTGTGGCATTTATTGATGATAACCCTAAAAAATCGGGCAACACGCTGTTGGGAATAAAAGTATTTCATTCCAGTAAACTGAAAGAAATTGTGGAAAAGCAACAAGTAAAAATTTTGTTAGTTGCCTTTCAATCTCCGGATATTGAAAAGAAAAATCAGTTGCTTGATACCGCGCTTAATCTGTCTTTAGAAATCTTGAATACACCGAGAGTAGAAAACTGGATTGATGGAAGGCTGAATGTAAATCAAATAAAAAAGATAAACATTGAGGATTTACTGGGCAGGAAAGAGATAGAACTAGATCGAAAGAAGATTGCGCAAGATATTGAAAACAAAATTGTGCTGGTGACTGGAGCTGCCGGTTCAATAGGAAGTGAAATGGTGCGCCAACTCTTACATTTTTCTCCAAAAAAAATTATTTTGCTCGATCAAGCCGAGTCGGGGTTGTACGATTTGGAACAAGAATTAATTGACTTTTCTGAAAAATTAGAAATGGTGGTAGGCGATATTTCTAATCATCACCGTATAGAGCGGGTTTTTTCTCATTTTAGGCCTTCTATGGTTTTTCATGCGGCCGCATACAAACATGTACCTCTGATGGAGGACAATCCTTGTGAGGCCATAGAAACCAATGTGCAAGGAACCAGAAACTTAGTGAATCTTGCGGATTCTTACAAAGTTGAGAAGTTTGTCATGATTTCTACAGACAAGGCAGTAAATCCAACTAATGTAATGGGTGCTTCTAAGCGAATAGCTGAGATTATCGCTCAAAAAAAGAGTGAAACTTCAACCACAGCCTTTATCACCACTCGTTTTGGAAATGTATTAGGATCCAATGGCTCCGTAATTCCACTCTTTAAAAGACAGATTGAAAAAGGAGGTCCTATCACTGTAACTCACGAGGAAGTGACTCGGTTTTTTATGACAATTCCAGAAGCTTGTCAATTGGTTTTGGAGGCTGGAACATTAGGAAAAGGAGGTGAGATTTTTGTGTTTGATATGGGAGAATCTGTTAAAATTATTGATTTGGCTCGAAGAATGATTAAGTTATCAGGTTTTGAACCCGAGAAAGAAATAAAGATAAAAATTACCGGATTGCGGCCAGGTGAAAAATTGTACGAAGAAGTATTGAGCGATTTAGAATCAAGTTTGCCTACTCATCACCCTCAAATTTTGATTGGAAAAATAAGAGAGATAAATTCTGAGGTAGATGACCAGATATCTCGACTTATTCAATTAGCTGGAGATCAGCAAAACGAAGAAGCAGTAAAAGAGATGAAAAAGATCATCCCTGAATTTTTGAGTAACAATTCTGTTTTCAATAAATTAGATTAATCCAAATCCATAGTCAGAATGAATCAAGAAGTAGAAGAATTAGAAAAGAAAATAGAAAATTACATCGGTGCTGCCAGTAATATTGAGCTTAAGTTTCAGTATCTAGAACTAGAAAAAGAGGTAAAACTGGATTTAATTACTTTCAACCCCAAACATAACCAGTCTTTTTTGTTTCATTCGGTAATAGGTTTTGGAAAAATAGATGCGTTGTATAAAATGCTCGATTACCTAAAGAATTACAAAGAAAAAGAGAGTTCCTATACTATTCAATGGTCGCTAAAAGAAAGTACCGAATTAAATACTTCGTATTTTAGAGCCTCAAATTTGCTCTCAGCTATAGAAAAATTTTACTTTGAACGAGACGTAAATTCCACCGTTGTATTTAGTGTTGTATTAAACCCAATATCATGAAAAAGGAGTCGAAAAGAAGTCAAACTAAATTACAAGTACGATTTAATGATTTAGACATGGCAGGTCATGTTCATAATTCAGAATATTTGAATTACTTCGAAATTGGAAGAATCGACTTTTTCAATAAAGTAATTGCTCCAGAGTGGGACTGGAAGAAAAGAGGGGTTTTGGTGGCCCGAAATGAGCTAGATTACGTTCAAGCTACTCATTTTTATGATGAGCTTTTTGTAGAAACTTCCTGCGAAGATTTAGGTAAAAAAAGCATAACGCTGGAGTATAAAATCTTTAAAGAAAAAGACGGGGTAAAACTCCTGTGCACGAAAGGACGTAGTATTTTGGTTTGTTATGATTTTGAACTCAATGAATCCGTGGAAGTATTTGATGAGTGGCGAGAAGCCATAGAAAATTAGGAGCTAGCTTTGATGAAACAAAGTTAGACCCAAAATTAGTTCAACTTATGCTTCAACCGAAGAGGAAGAATGCGCTAAATTCATAAAATCTTCGAACAAGTTCTCGTTTTTGTTTTTATTGTACCAAATTTGCAACTCTTTTTTGAATTCTGCATCCACAGATCCATGTTTGGCTTTGTATTCTTGTACCATTTGTGTGGCAATACTTGGTCTTGGTCCCCAAGTTCCAGTCACTTTATTGCTCTGAATTTGAATCAATTTAGGAATAGCTTGAGCCCCATTGGTCAAGTATTCATTCATAAGTTCTGGTTGTTGATCTCTCAAAACAATTCTCAAGGTGATGGTTGGATTTAGTTCAGCCATTTTATTGATTGCAGGTAAGTTTTGAGCGGCATCGCCACACCATCCTTCGCTAATCACTGTCCAAGTAGTGGGCTCATCAATAGATAGGATTTCAGCAACCACGTTTTCGGGAATTTCGGTCGTTTTATCCAATCTTTTCATCCTACTATGATTTAGTTTGCTGTACCCAACCAAAGATTCAGGTCCATTGGCAGTTGTCGATTTGTTTTCGGCTAACAAATCTTCCACTAATTTTCTGTATTCACTGTATGAGTAACTATTTTGTAAGGCTTTTTCTAGGTAATACATAATGCTGTTTTTTTAGTTAAACGGTAAAAACAAGAACTTCTTACACAGATCAATTTTAAACTCTGTTAAGACTTCTTTAAAAAATCAAAAACACTTGGCAACGTACTAACTTTAAAGTAAATTCGTTTTAACAAATCTAACTGTTATGTCACGTAAATTTCACGAATCAAAAGTAAAAAAGAAGAGTAAAATGAAGAAAATATTAAAATGGGTAGGAATTACTTTTCTTCTCTTACTTATCGCCTTGGTTTCTCTGCCGTTTATTTTCAAAGGAAAATTAATCGAGGTAGTAAAAGAAGAAGTAAATAATTCCGTAAATGCTCAAGTAGATTGGGGCGATTTTGATCTCACTATTTTCAGTTCGTTTCCAAATTTTACTTTTGAAATAGACAATGTAAAAGTCTTGGGAGTGGAGGAGTTTGAGGGAGTAACCTTGGCAGACATCAAACACACGGCCATAGAATTGGATGTGATGAGCGTAATTAGTGGTGGCAAAATTAAGATTAACAGTATTTTGATTAAAGAACCTGAAATAAATATATGGGTAAATAAAGATACTATGGCCAATTATGATATTGCCAAGACTTCTGAAGAACAAGTGGAGGAATCAATTGATACATCTGCTACACAGTATGAAATTGGGCTCAAAAAACTAATCATCTCTGGAGCTAATCTTACCTACAAAGATGAAGTTGCCAATATGGGTTCCCAGATAAAGAATATGGATTTTGAATTGTCTGGTGATTTTACACAAGATGTCTTTGATGTATTAATTGCTTCTTCCATTGATGAGTTAACTGTGACTGATGGTCCAGTATCCTATTTGAGTAAGACCCACGTATCTTTAGATGCAGGGATAACCATTGATAAATTTGAAAAATATACATTGAAAGAAAATGTGCTGAAGCTGAATGAACTGGAGGTAGAGTGTGATGGATTTTTAGAAATGTTAGCCGATAGAATGACAATGGATTTAACATTTGGATCCAAGCAAACTGAGTTCAAACATATTTTATCACTTATTCCTGCCGTTTACATGACTGATTTTGAATCTGTAAAAACCAAAGGAAAATTTGCCTTGAATGGAATGATGAAGGGAGAAATGAAAGGAGAGGACTACCCTCAATTTGATATTTCTATGGCCATAGAGGAAGGGTATTTTAAATATCCTGATTTGCCAAATTCCGTAACAAATATTGGGCTGAAAACAAAAATTACTCATCCACAAGGAGAGTTAGATCTGATGGTGATTAATTTGAGTAAGTTTTCAATGAAATTGGCAGAAAACCCCATAAATGGAAATTTGAAAATTTCGAACCCCATGACCGATCCACTTATTTCTTCTGAAATACTGGTAGAACTAGACTTAGCTAATCTAGGAACGGTAATACCCATGGAGGAGAACGAAAAGTTGAATGGAACAATCTCAGCGGACATCGTTTTGGCAGGAAGAATGTCTTCCATTGAGAAAGAGGAGTATCAAAACTTTAAAGCCGAAGGAAATGTCGTAGTTGCTGGTATGCAATATGCTTCGAAAGAGTTGCCTTACGAGATTTTTGTTAATGCTATGGAAATGAAGTTTTCACCACAATATGTGGACTTAAAAAAAATGGATACAAAAATTGGAAAAAGTGATCTTCAGGCAAAAGGAAAAATAGATAATATTTTCCCTTATTTGTTCAACAATGAAATTCTGAAAGCAGACATGCACGTAACCTCGACTTTACTAGATGTAGACGACCTGATGAGAACTGTAGAGGAGGAAACCACAACTGAAACTGCAGAGCAAGACTCATATGTGGCTTACGAAGTGATTAAAGTCCCTGCGATGTACAATTTGAATCTGACGACAGACATCAAAGAAATGATTTATGACGGCACTTCTATCAAAAACATTAGAGGAGGATTAAGCGTGAAAGAAGAAATAGCAAAGTTCAATTCTGTGAATTTAGATATGTTAGATGGAAACGTGGTTCTTAATGGAAGTTATAATACTCAAACCACAAATCCAGTTGTGAACTTTGATTATGAAGTGAAAGGAGTAGACATTGAGCAAACAGCCACATTTTTTGGAGCGGTAGAAACCATTGCGCCCATTGTAAAAAATTGCAAAGGGAAAATTTCTACTAATTTAAAAGTAATGACAGAATTGGATCAAAATATGGAACCAATTTACACTACCATGAACGGAAAAGGAGGTTTGTTTGCAAATAACCTGACCGTGGAAGGAGTAAAATCGCTCCAAAAAATTGCAACTATTTTAAAATTGCAAGAACTTGCCACTCAGAGCGTGGATAAACTTAAATTAGCGTTTGAATTTAAAGAAGGAAGAGCTTTTGTCAATCCTTTCGATATTAAATTATCCGGCATAAATTCAACAATTTCTGGTTCTACAGGTTTTGACCAAACCATTGCGTATGATGTGACCATGCAAGTACCTAAAGCAAAACTGGGAAATAAAGCCAACGAAGTAGCAGAATCGCTGCTTGGAAAAGCAAAAATTGCAGGTCAGCAACTTACCATCCCTGATGTGATTCCAGTTAAGTTTAAGATTGGTGGTTCGGTAACTTCTCCTCAAGTATCGGGAGGTTTGAAAAACAAAGCAACCAGCTTAGTAACCGGTCTCAAAGATAAGGTGGTAGATACGGTGAAGAAAACATACAATGCCCAAATAGATAAAATAATGAAGGAGGCAAGAGAGCAAGGAGATAAATTAAAACAAGAAGCTAAAATACAAGCAGATAAACTGAGAAAAGAAGGAGAAAAAGCAACTTTAGAAGCAAAAAAGAAAGCAGATGAAATTGCTGAAGAGGCAAGGAAAAAAGCGAAAGAAGAGGCAGAGAAATTGGCGAACAAAGGAGCGACTCCATTTGAAAAACTGGCAAACAAAAAAATTGCCGAATCAGGACAGAAAAAGGCTTTTGAACAAATTGAAAAAACTAAACAAAAGGCCTATTCTCAATCCGAAACCCTTACGAATCAAGCGAACGATAAAGCCGATAAAATTGAAGAAGAGGCTGCCAAACAAGCTCAGAGACTATTGGAGTCGGCACAAAATAAGGTAAACGCCTTGAAAAAATAAAAACAATACTCGTTTGTAGAGAGACTATTATGACAAAATATGTAATACTACTTTTTCCTTTTTTATCCTTTTCACTTCTTGCTCAAGAACAGTGCGAACTTCCCGATAATGGGAAAGTGAAAAAATTGTACGAAAAGGCATTAGATAGAAAAAAAACAAAAGACCCAAAGAAAAGACTGGAGCTCATAAAAGAGGCAATTGAGGAGGAAGAAACCTGTGTACCTTGCTATTGGGAATTGGCAAAACGGAGCTATTCTGAGGCGAAATACAACAAGACTTCGTACGCCAAAGCAATAGAGTATTACAAGGAAGTAGAGGAGTTGTGTCCGAATTTTCATTCGGATATTTATTACTATCTCGGACTGATGAATTATCAGGAGTCAAATTCAAAAGAGGCTGAAAAGTATTTCAAGAAGTTTGTTGAATTCAAAGATAAAGATGACAGAAAGTTTGATAAATACTACCTAGACAAAAAGAAAGCTGCAGAAAGAGTCCTTCCAGAGCTTAATTTCAACAATACATTTTTCAACAATCCTGTTCCGTTTTCTCCTGCGATAGTTGAAAATGTTTCAACGTCCGGTGAGGAATATTTACCAATGATTTCAGCCGATGATGAAAATTTATTTTTTACTAGAGTTTATTCAAAAAAAGGACTCGGTGATATCGTTTCTTCACGCATCGAGGAATTAGTTGTAGCAACAAGAAATGCACCGGATGAAAGTTTTGATGGTGGAGAGGCATTGCCCAAGCCATTCAATGTAGGGCAAAATTACGGGGGAGTTTCTATTTCGCTAAACAACAAAGAATTGTACTTGTGTGCTTGTAGCCAAGTTAATAACTACAACAATTGCGATATTTTTGTTTCCAATTATGAGTACAAAAAAAATGAGAAGACCGGAAAATATGAATATCACTGGAGTGAGTTACAGAATTTGGGAGAGGAGATAAATGGTGAAACTACTTGGGAGGCTCAACCCTCTATCTCGGCTGACGGAAAAACACTTTACTTTGCAACGAGCCGACCCACTTCTGAGGGGATTGATATTTATTACTCTGAAAAACAAGAAAATGGAGAATGGGGAAAGGCCAAAACCATAGGGAGTATTATCAATACACCAGGAAATGACAAAGCGCCCTTTATGCATACCGACAGCAGAACGATTTACTTTGCCTCTCAAATTTCGGGAGACAGAAGAGGAGCAGGGGATTACGATATTTTCTTTTCTAAACAAGATGAAAATGGAACTTGGAGCGAACCAAAGAATCTGGGTTATCCTATAAATACCGCTCAAGCAGAAGATGGTCTTATTGTAAATATCACGGGTTCGACCGCTTATTTTTCTTCGGGGAGAATAAAAAATGGAGCTGGAGGAAAAGACATTTATTCCTTTGAATTACCCAAAGAAGCCAAGCCAGACAAAGTAGTATTGATGAAAGGTAACCTAGAAAATGAAAAAGGAGGAATAGTGAACGAGGCAACATTATCATTGAATTACCAGGATGAGTCAAAAAATAAAGAAATAGATATCGTGACCGATGATGGAAGTTTTGCAGTAGCGATAAACATGGAAGAGGAAGAAAAAGTAGTGGTGACTTTAGAAAAGGAAGGAATGGCCTATCAATCCAGACTAATAAGAAGCGAGGAAGCCAAAGGAGGAGTGATTAAGAATCGTAACATTGAGGTGAAGCCTCTTACAAAAGGTCAGAGCTTCGACATTAAGGACATTGTGTTTGCAACCAACTCTTTTGAATTGAACGAAGATGCTCAATTTATTCTTACCAATTTTTTAGCTTATTTAAAAAAAAATCCAAGTATCTCGTTCCGTGTTGTGGGTCATACCGATGATATAGGTGATGCGAAAAAAAATCGAGTTTTGTCTGCAAACAGAGCCAATGCAGTGAAACAATTTTTAGAAAAAGGAGGAATCAGCTCCTCACGAATTTCTTCAATGGGAAAGGGTGAATCCACACCCAAAGTTCCCAATAATTCGGACGAAAACAGGCAAATAAACAGAAGAACTGAAATAATCGTTTTAAGTTTGTAGATGAACGAAAATGAATTGTCCGATTTTTTGAATGCCAAAACGATGGAATACAACAATCCTCGTTTTATCGAAAGTGACCCTATTAGTATTCCGCATCAATTTTCCAAAAAAGAAGATATTGAAATAGCTGGGCTTTTGGCAGCAACTATCGCTTGGGGACAAAGAAAAACAATCATAACTAATGCGAATAAAATGATTGAGCTAATGGATTTTTCCCCTCATGAATTTGTCATGAATCATGAGAAATCTGATTTAGTTCGTTTTGATTCATTTAAGCACAGAACATTTAATTCCGATGATTTAATATATTTTATCACCGCTCTGCGGCATATTTACTTAATTCATGGAGGAATAGAAAAAGGATTTTCTAAAGGGTTGACGGAGCACTCCACAGATTGTTCAGGAGCTATCGAACATTTTCGATTACTATTTTTTGAACTCGCTTTAGAAAAAAATCATCGAACCCAGAAACATGTGTCTAGCCCTAAAAAAGGATCTGCTTCCAAGCGGTTGGTTATGTATTTGAGATGGATGACACGAAAAGACAATTGCGGAGTAGATTTTGGATTATGGAAATCCATTTCGCCTGGCATACTGTCGTGCCCTCTTGATGTTCACTCTGGAAATGTTGCAAGAAAACTAGGTCTACTGTCAAGAACTCAAAATGACTGGAAAGCCGTAAGAGAATTGGACAAAATTTTAAGAAAAATGGACCCTAACGATCCAGCAAAATATGATTTTGCCTTATTTGGATTAGGTGTTTTCGAAGGTTTTTAGAATTACGGGTATTTTAATACAAAAATCAATTTATTCCGATTGATTTTATAAGGGTGTATAAATAAAACAAACCGATATCAAGCATCGGTTTGTTTTAAGAATTAGAAGTAATTAATTATTTCTTTTGAAAATGAGTTTGGTAATTATCAGAATCTTTCACCCACATTTCTTTGTTCTTTAATTTTAAGATTGTTTCAACTACTGTATCCAATCCATCAATAGAAATCTGAATTTTCTCCTTATTATCGATCAATTCCCATGAAAATTGAATATCACCAGTGAAAGAAGGAGATGAAATCTTTCCGGTATTATCCTTTTCAAAAGTATAAACCAGATCGTAATCGGTGTCAATTGTTCCATCAGGTTCAATTGTTTTTTCTATCGTCCATTCTCCTGTGATTCTTGCTTTTTTGGTTAATAATGATATTGCTGGTCCTTCTTCATATTTACATGATGTAGATCCCAAGACCATTACTACTGCTAATAACAGTGTTGTTAGTTTTAATGCTTTCATTTATTTTAATTTAAGGTTTGTTAAAGTTAGTTAGAATTTAATAATCACCCAAATATTTCAAAATAATTCAATAAATCTATCTGCAGCAAATTGTCTTACAATGAGTATATTTTATTCTGAAGAACTAATTTTCTCTATGTATTCTCAAGAAGATGGTGATAAATAAATACTAATTCCAAAATGGAATTTAAAATAATTGTTAAAAAATGTACCTTTGAATTCCTATGACAACACGTTTAACCTTATTTGTGGATGTAATTTTACCGTTGCCCATACCTTATTTGTTTACCTACCGAGTTCCGGTAAAACTGAATGAAAAGGTTGAGGTGGGGAAAAGGGCTGTTGTTCAATTTGGTAAGAAAAAATTATATTCAGGTCTCATTTCGGCAATTCATTCTACCCCTCCTCAAGCATATCAGGCAAAATATCTTGACTCCATTTTGGATGACGAGCCAGTTGTGAATAACTCACAATTAACATTTTGGGACTGGATAAGCAATTATTATCTGTGTACGATAGGTGAGGTAATGAATGCTGCTCTTCCTACGGGTTTAAAATTGGTGAGTAAAACTAAAATAATTAGAAACGAGGAGATTTCCATTTCACCCGAAGAACTGACCGACATAGAGTACTTGGTTCTAGAAGCCCTTGATATTAGAAACATACTGGAAATGAGCGAGGTAGATTCTATTGTCTCAAGTAGTTCGAGTTATACAGTGATTAAATCGTTGCTGGAGAAAAATGCAGTAATTGTAGCTGAGCAGCTCAAAGAAAAATACAAGCCGAAGGTAGAAAAGTATGTTCAACTTCCTTCTCATTTTACAGATCACAAGGTGAGAGAAGCTTTTGACTCTTTAGAAAAAGCCCCTAAGCAGTTGGAGGCTTTTATGATCTTTTTGCAGCTAAAGAAAGAGTCAGATAGTATCCCCAAAAAAAAACTTATTCGATTGGCCAACACAAGTTCGTCTATCGTAAAACAACTCATCTTGAAGGGGTTTTTGGATGAAGTATCTAAAGAGGAATCCAGAATCGAGTCGAAACTAATTGAAGAAGAAATAGATTCGCTTTCGTCAGCACAAGAAGTAGCATTGAGAGAAATAAAAAGTTTTTTTGAAAAGGACAAAACAGTGTTGCTTCACGGAGTGACAGGAAGCGGAAAAACTGAAATATACATTCAACTAATCCAAGAGGAACTTGAAAAAGGAAATCAAGTCCTGTATTTGTTGCCAGAAATTGCTTTGACAACCCAAATTATCTCCAGGTTAAGAAAGAAATTTGGAGACAAAGTTGGAATCTATCATTCGAAATACAATTCTCAGGAACGAGTGGAAGTGTGGAACGAATTATTGAAAAAAGAAAAGAGCAGATTTCAGATCATTATTGGAGCACGTTCTGCCATTTTTCTGCCATTTTATCGATTAGGGCTTACGATAGTAGATGAAGAGCATGATGCTTCTTACAAGCAGCAAGATCCTGCTCCTCGATATCAAGGTCGTGATGCTTCTTTGTACTTATCGAGTATTCATGGGGCTCGGGTATTGCTCGGTTCGGCTACTCCATCTATCGAGTCCTACTGGAACGCAACCGAAGACAAATTCGGATTAGTAGAAGTGACAGAGCGATTTGGAGAGGTGAAACTTCCAGAGATTATGCTGTCGGACTTGAAAGAGGCGACCAAGAAAAAAAAGATGAAATCTCATTTTTCTCAATTCCTTATCGATCAAATGCAACATTATTTGACTAACAAAGAACAAATCATTCTGTTTCAAAATAGAAGAGGGTATAATCCTTCGTGGTTGTGCGAGAGTTGTGGGTGGGTACCTCAGTGCAAGAATTGCGACATAAGTTTGACGTATCATAAATATACCCACTACCAAAAATGTCATTACTGCGGATATACAGAAAAACCCATTACCAAATGCAAAGCTTGTGGAAGCAATACGTTAAAAATGCAAGGTTTTGGTACAGAGAAAATTGAGGAAGATTTGTCGCTTTATTTTCCAACAAGTGCTGTCAAAAGGATGGATTATGATACCACACGTAACAAAAATGGCTACCAGCACATAATTGACGACTTTGAACAAGGAGCAATCGATATTTTGGTTGGAACCCAAATGGTAACCAAAGGTCTTGACTTTGATAATGTAGGGATGGTTGGAGTGCTTAATGCAGATAGTTTGTTGCATTACCCTGATTTCAGATCGTTTGAGCGTTCATTTCAGTTGCTTACTCAAGTTGCGGGGAGGGCAGGAAGAAAGACGAAGCAAGGAAAAGTAATCATTCAAACTTATTCGACAGATCACCCAGTAATTGAACGGGTAATCGAAAACGACTATGTAGGAATGTACCATCAAGAAATTCAAGAAAGGGAGAAATATGGGTACCCTCCGTTTTATAGATTAATAAAACTCACCGTGAAACACAGAGAACGCGATCGTTCTGCCGAAGCTGCCGAAGAGTTAGGTAAGCTACTGAGAAAGCAACTTGGCGGAAGGGTGTTGGGACCAGAAACTCCAGCAATTTCCCGAATAAAAAACTTATACATCAATCAGCTTATGGTCAAGTTTGAAAGGAAGATTTCCCCGGTAAAACTCAAAGAGTTTATCCGCGAAACGGTGGGTAAATTCTCCAATCAACCTCATTTCAAATCTGTGAGGATTGTAGTGGACGTGGATTTTTATTAAGGAATTAGTAATCGGGTAGTCAATCAGTGCGGATAATGTTGGTTTTAAAAGTCATTAATTGTAATTTCATGAATCATAATTCGTCCAAAAGAAAAACAACATTACATGAATTTTCACATAAAAAAAATGAATACCTCATACCAAAATGAGGTGGTAGATTATTACTTAGGAGAAGAGCAACTTCATGTAAATGAGATGATTGGAAGGGAAGTAGAATTCAATTATTTGGGCGAGATTAATTGCATCGTTTGCGGAAAGCGAACTAAAACAAGTTTTGGTCAGGGATTTTGTTACAACCATTTCATGAACGCTCCGCAAGCATCTCCGTGTATTATTCGTCCAGAATTGTGCGAAGCTCACTTAGGAAAAGGAAGAGATGCAGAATGGGAAGAAAAACATCACAATGTGCCGCATTATGTGTATTTGGCGGTTTCGAGTGCAGTAAAAGTAGGAATTACCAATGGTAAAAATTTACCTTACCGATGGATTGACCAAGGAGCCAGTTCGGGAATTATTTTGGCTGAGGTTCCTTACCGAAGATTGGCAGGAGAAATGGAGGTAGCACTCAAGGAGCATTTTACCGACAAAACAAATTGGCGAAAAATGCTGACCAACCAAGTGATAACGGACATAGATTTAGAAGAGATAAAATGGGAATTAGAAGAGTCATTGCCGAGTGATTTGAGCCAATATTTATCCGAAGAAGATGAAGTCACGAAGATTAACTATCCTGTATTGAAATATCCTACGAAGGTAACGAGCATAAACCTCGAGAAAGTTCCTCAATTTAGAAAAAAGCTGATGGGTGTGAAGGGACAATACTTTTTGTTTGATGACAATTCGGTGATTAACATCAGAAAATATACGGGTTACAACCTTGAAATAAACTTTTAGGAATGCCAAAACTAGAAATCTCTATCGATGTACAGAACCCAGATGAGATAATTGCAAAAGAAAAAGGGGCTCTTATTGGGTTTGCCTCCAAATTGTTTTCGAAAGAAAAAAGAAGAGAAAAGGTAGAGCAAGAAATCTATTTGGCTCTGCAAGAAGAGCTTGGAACCAGTTTGGCAAAACAATTGAAAGAGCGAGGAATTGAATCTGAGGTAAAAGTAGAATTAAAAGATTAGAAAGAAATTAACCCTGCGAAACAATCCGATAAAAAATCGGAATACTTAGGGTACAGATATTAAGAGTACAAATTGCGGTCTGAGGAATTTTACAAAATAAAATTGCCTTGAAGACCCATTCATGAAATACAAGACATTATGCCACATTTATCTCCAGATTTTTTAGAATTCTTTAAGGAATTAGCTTCAAACAACAACAAAGATTGGTTTGATGAAAACCGAGCGCGCTACCACGAAAGCGTAAAAAAACCTTTTGAAGATTTCGTAACTGCGGTGATTAACGAAATGCGCAAAATGGATAATTCGTTAACTATCACTTACAAAGACTGTATTTTCAGAATTAATCGGGATATCCGATTTTCGAAAGACAAATCGCCCTATAAATTAAACCGTTCGGCCTTTATTTCTAACAAAGGGAAAAAAGAAAAAGCTGTGCCAGGATTGTATTTTGAATTAACCCCAGAACACGCCAGAGTTTACACAGGCGTTTATCAGCCCGACAAAGATCAATTGTATGCAGTTCGCGAAGAAATAGCAGAAAATCTAAAGAAATTTCAAACGATCATTTCTGAGAAAAAATTCAAGAAAACCTTTGGTGACATTTTGGGAGATAAAAATGCAAGAATCCCCAAGAAATTTCACGAAGCAGCCGAGAAACAACCGTTGATCTACAACAAACAATTTTATGTGTACACCACATTTGAACCAGAGGAAATGTTGAAAGAAGGTTTTGAAAAGAAGATAGTGGAAGCGTATAAAATTGCCGAACCCTTGGCCGGTTTTTTAAAGAAGCCTATTGAGAATTTGAGAGGATAAGTTATGAAAGAATATCATTCCTGAGAAGGCAGGAATCTGCGAGTTGGAATGATTCTTTAGTGAAGACTCCTGCCTTCGCAGGAATGACAAAATAGAGGTGTTTAATTAAATAAATCGTAAATTCGCACAACAAAAAGAAATAAAATGAACGCATACATACTAGACGCAATACGTACTCCAATTGGAAATTTTACAGGAACACTTTCCACCATTCGCCCAGACGATATGGGAGCTTTGGTGATTGAAGAATTAATGAACAGAAATTCTTCTATTCCTAAAGAAGATGTGGAAGACGTAATTTTTGGCTGTGCCAACCAAGCAGGAGAAGACAACCGAAATGTAGCTCGAATGAGCGGTTTGTTGGCTGGCTTGCCTTTTTCGGTGCCAGGCGAAACTGTGAATAGATTGTGTGCCTCAGGAATGAGTGCGGTTGTCCATGCCCAAAGAGCCATAAACAACGGAGAAGGAGATTTGTATGTAGCAGGTGGAGTAGAAAACATGACTCGAGGACCTTGGGTAATTTCCAAAGTATCGCAACCCTTTGGAAGAGATGCACAAATGCACGATTCTAGTTTTGGATGGAGATTTGTAAATCCAAAAATGAAAGAACTATATGGAACTCACGGAATGGGTGAAACTGCCGAAAACTTGGTAGAGAAATACAACATTTCTCGTGAAGACCAAGATAAATTTGCCTTGTGGTCGCAACAGAAAGCAACTAAAGCACAAGAAAATGGAAGATTTGCACAAGAGATTGTGACAGTTGAAATTCCTCAAAGAAAAAAAGACCCTATCCAATTTGCGAAAGATGAATTTGTAAAACCAAATTCTTCAGCTGAGGTATTGGCAAAACTGAGACCTGCTTTCAAAAAAGAAGGAGGTTCGGTTACTGCCGGAAACTCGTCTGGATTGAATGATGGAGCTGCGGCTTTGTTAGTTGTTTCGGAGGAGTATGTAAAAAAGAATAACCTAAAACCCTTGACAAGAATTGTTTCTTCAGCAGTAGTTGGGGTAGAACCAAGAATCATGGGGATTGGTCCTGTGGGCGCAACCCACAAAGCACTAAAAAGAGCTGGACTAACCTTAGAGGATATGGATATTATAGAGCTAAACGAAGCATTTGCAGCACAAGCTTTGGCTTGCACACGCGAGCTAGGACTTGCTGATAACGACCCAAGAATTAACCCAAACGGAGGAGCGATTGCCATAGGTCATCCATTAGGAATGACTGGAGCAAGATTGCTACAAACTGCCTCCATCGAATTGAATAAAACTGGCAAGAAATACGCCTTGTGCACGATGTGCATTGGAGTAGGACAGGGGTACGCAACCATTATAGAAAACGTAAATTTGTAAAACCTTTTTTTTCAAATACATACTTTTTGCAGAAATGAGGACTGAAGGTTTTTAAGAATTAGCAATAAGGTGCGGAGTTGTGGCAGGAGCGAGTATGCGTAAAAACTTATTGTGGTTTGTCCTTCTTCAGGACAAAATTTCCCAAAAAGCTTCTTGATTTTTTTGTTCTTTTGTATCAAGACAAAGGGACAAGGAGAATAAGCTCAGAGATTTGACTATGACAATTTAGAATTAAATAAAAAACAGAATACTTAGAAATAGAGTTAACAATGTTCACAGGAATTATAGAAGAATTAGCAGAGGTAGTAGCCGTTACTCCCAAAGGTGGAAATGTAGATTTAACAGTAAAATCGAACCTTACCAAAGAACTAAAGATAGACCAAAGTGTAGCTCACAATGGAGTGTGCCTCACTGTGGTAGAAATAGAAAACGATACGTACACCGTGACTGCTATCGAAGAAACACTAAATCGAACCAATATCGGGCAACTAAAATCGGGTGATTTTATTAATCTTGAACGTTGTACACAAATAGGCGCAAGGCTCGATGGACACATTGTACAAGGCCACGTAGACACACTGGGTAATTGCACCAAAATTGTTGAGTTGGACGGAAGCTGGGAGTATTATTTTACTTACAATTCGGATGATGTAACGGTAGAAAAAGGGTCTATTACCGTAAACGGAACAAGCCTTACCGTGTGCGAATCGGGAGAGAATAATTTCTCTGTGGCCATTATTCCTTACACATACAACAATACCTTTTTCAAATACTTGAAAGTAGGCGACAAAGTAAACCTAGAATTTGATATCGTAGGGAAATACGTTGCGAAATTGATGAATCGATAAGTCGACCACCAAAAAAGTAATGGGAGCATGGGTTAGCTCCCTTGTTTTATTTCTTTATGAATTTACTCACTAACTTTTAGCTTTGTAACAAACCTTTTATTTATTCATGTTCTTTCGATTTAGCGATGAAATCGTTATTTTTTATATTCTTTGTTGAAAACAGTAAGTATCTCTTTCAATAGGTATAAATCCACATCAACATAAATCTAAATCTCTACTGTTCAAATTCAAGGAATAGAGTTTCGAGATTAAGAACGAGTGCTTAAGTTGGACTCTTATTTCATTTCCAACTAGGTACAAACATCAAAATAAAACAAAATGGTCACCTGGGTACATAGTAGAATTTAGATCATGGAAACCAAGCTTTTTAGAGTTGTTTTATAATGGTGAAAAGAGTCAAAATCCATTACAATTCTCAGTTCTATTTCACTTTCTCAACTCGCTCAAAAAGAATCAATTGAAAATTTACTTTTATTTAAATGCAGGTTTAAAGGCTTGAGATGCAGGTCGCACCCTTTGTGAATAAAAAGGGGAGTTCTTATTTTCACTCCAACGAAAAATCTCCCATTGTCATATTTCCTAATTAATCCTATCTTAGTATCCTAAACCAACCCTATGGCTCAAGGAAAAAAATTTGGAACATTTGCTGGTGTATTTACTCCCTCCATCCTCACGATTTTGGGGGTAATCATGTACATGCGTTTGAGTTGGGTAGTGGGAAATGCTGGGCTAGGTTTGGCAATTGCCATCATACTTATTGCTCACGTAGTGTCTATTTCCACCGGGCTCAGTGTCTCGTCTGTCGCTACCGACAGAAAAATAAAAGCAGGTGGAATTTATTACATGCTATCAAGGAGTCTGGGGTTGCCAATTGGAGGTTCCATCGGAATTACCCTGTTTGTGGCAACTGCCCTCAGTATTGCTCTCTATTTAATTGGTTTTGCTGAGAGTGCTTTGGTGGTTCTCCAAGAACCCTTGGGTCTTCAAGAAGTGGGCATCAATCACATCAGGTTGTTTGGGTCTATTGCGCTGTTCCTTATTGTTACGCTTGCCTATATCAGCACCAGTATCGCTATCAAGTCTCAGTTTTTTATTCTCGGTGCCATTATTTTGTCTGTTCTTTCCATTTTGTTGGGAACGCAAGAGGGAAAGACCTTTGATGTGTCTCGGACAGGAGAAATAGAATCTAGTTTTTTTGTGTTATTTGGAATATTTTTCCCAGCAGTTACTGGATTTACAGCGGGCGTTGCCATGTCGGGCGATTTAAAAGATCCAAAAAGGTCTATTCCTTGGGGAACGATGTTGGCCGTTGGTGTAGGGCTTTTGGTATATCTTGGGTTGGCGGTTTTTATTTATTATTCCATTGATTTAGATATCCTAATTTCCGATAAAAACGCCTTAATAAAATTTGGATTTGTTCCCGTGTTAGTCATTGCAGGAATTTGGGGAGCAACGCTTTCTTCTGCCTTGGGTGGAATATTGGGAGCACCTAGGATTTTACAAGCAATGTCTGTTGATAGCATAACGCCTAAATTGTTTGCCAAAGGAAAAGGGGAGGACAACGAACCAAGAAATGCACTCATTCTCACTTTCTTAATTGCGGAAGCAGGAATATTAATTGGAGAATTAGATGTTATTGCTGAGGTGGTTGCTATGTTTTACCTTTCGGCTTATTTGTTTATCAATGTTTCGTGTTTTTTGGAGCAGTGGGCGAGTCCAGATTTCAGGCCGAGTTTCAAGATTCCGTTACCTGTTTCGTTAGTCGGTGCCATTGTGACTTTTGTTCTCATGATTCAGCTCAATCTTCTTGCTGCAGTAGTGGCAATTTTGGTGATGATGTTAATCTTTATTTGGCTCACAAGGAAACAATTGGTCTTAGGTTCGGGAGATGTATGGCAAAGCGTTTGGTCTTCTATCGTGAAAGTGGGCTTGAAGAATTTGGATAAGAAATCGACTCACAAAAGAAATTGGAACCCAAATATTTTGCTGTTTAGTGGAGGAACTTCCACACGGAATAAATTAATTGAGTTCAGTAAAACGGTGGCTGGAGCCAAGGGGATGATTTCGAATTTTGATTTGATTGAAAATAAAACTGCCCAAGTCTTATTCCCAAAACACAAACAATCCATCAAAGACGAGGAGTTGTTTAGCCAAGGGATTTTTGCACGAAAACAAGAATGTAAAGATGTGTATGAAGGAATAGAAGTGATATCTAGTACTTACGGGTTTTCGGGAGTAGAACCCAATACCATCCTAATGAGTTGGGAGCAAAGTTCGGATGAGCCCACAAGATTTGCAAAGCTAACCAATAAACTGTGTCAGCTCGACTACAACGTGTTGTACCTCGACTATGACCAACAAAGAGGATTTGGAAGAAAAAAATCAATTGATATTTGGTGGAATGATTTTAGCAACACAACGGAACTTACCTTGAATCTTGCCAAATTCATGAATACTTCCATGGACTGGAGGCATGCAGAAATACGAGTGTTGTACGTAAATGACAACAATGACCACAAGCCCCAGCTCGAAGAAGTAATAGATGAATTATTGGCTAACTACCGAATAACTGCCAAATCAAAAATCATTAATAATGAAATAGAAAACAAAGAGCTCTACGAAATAATGAAAGTAGAGTCTTATCAATCAGATTTGGTGATTGTGGGAATACCCGATGAGTTGGAAAATGAATCGGATTTTGTACGAAATACCGATGAACTTGTGGGTATATTGGGAACCACACTATTGGTTCGAGCTTCTTCCCATTTCGAAAAAACTGAGGTAGTGCTCACCACCGAAACGGAAATAGGTTTGCCGACCGTAACAGAAGAAGAGGAAGAAGAATTGGAATTGTCGCAAGAATTTTATGCGTACCCGCTTTTGAATAACCTATTTGTCTTTAATGCAAGAAACACGACTCATTTAACCGAAACAGTGTTTTCGAAAGTTTACGCGAATTACCAGTTTTTGCTAGATGAAATGGAGCGATTGCTGATTGAGAACGGAGAGAACTTGACCAAGCAGTTTTCTTCTAATAAGGATCAAAACAAAGAAGCTCTGAATCTTTCCTTTATTGAGTATGTTCAAGGAATGTCTCAGCACTTAAATCGGTACAATTCGGAGTTTTTGCCAAAGACAGAAAACAGTTTTTATTCTGGTATTGAAATGATTTTGATTCAAAATGAAACCTATTTGTCGCGTCTTCCAAAACGATTAAAACGGGTGATTCAGGAAGAAGACTTGGTAATACAAGCCACTGATTCGAAAGCTGAAAAAAGGGCAAAGAAATGGTTGAGATTTAAAAATAATAGGCTAGGATTGAGGCCCAAACGGTCGGTAAATTACCGGGAAAATGTCACGTATTATTATCAAAATTTTTACCTGAAAGCATTTATGAATACCTTGATGAAATCAGGGATATTTGTCTACCAAAACACTACGCTTATCAATGAAATAGCGGATGAGATTAAAAATAAATATTCTGAACTGCGGCAAAAGCAACACATGAGCAAAGAAGGGATTCAATCCATGATAAACCAAATGTCTGCTGAGATTGCTTCTCAACGAAATCAGTTGGAATGCAACTACAAAGAGTTACTTATTCATTTTGGTAAAATGAACAAGGATTACGTGTACTCGTTGAGCAAAAAACTGGAACTGGTCTCGATAAACGCGGAAGTGGAAGAAGCTATCGAAGAAAAAGGAACACGGCAATTCAAGAAACAAGTGAAAGAATTGAAAGCGTATCCTAGTTTTTTTGTAAGAAACAATAGGTTGATTCACAACGCGATACTTCTTGATATTTCGCTCCATGAGATTCATCCAGAAATAGACTCGGTTATTCGTGAGACTATTTCCTCTATCAATCGATTGAGCATAAAACCTGAGCTAACAAAGGTGAAACAATTAAAAGAAATTGATAAATCTTTGGTAGAGAATGATGGCCTAACCAAAATGGAATTGATCCGTTACCTCAATCGTTTGCCCCTGTTTTCTTTTGATATAGAAGAGTTAATCAACACCACTATTCGCAAGGTAGAAAAGATTGTGTACAAACTAAAAAGCTCACTCGAAATTATGGACATTGATTCGGTCAATAATTTGAACGAGGAGCAGCAGTCTGGGGTAAAAACCAATACTATTCAGTTGCAACGATTGATTCTGTTCTCGGTGGAAAACAAACTGATAAAAGCCCTAAACTCGGAGACAGATACGCTCGAAAAAGAATTGAATGATTTGATTACTCAATTCAAAAACAAAACGCTGACGATTGAAACCATTGATTTTGAAAAAGAGCAAGAAACGGCTAAAGAAATTAGAGGTGAATTACTAAAATCTAGCCTACGGCTTGAAGATGATATCGAGACTCGATTCAAGAAATATATCTCTAAAATAAATGACGAACTGGAGGAGACTTACAAATTATTGGATTACGATTTTATCGCTGGAAATAGCGCGGTAATCAATCAATACATTAACAAAACTGGTGTAGCCACGTCTCGTTTTAAACGAGTATTCAATCAAACCAAAAGAGAAATAAAAAAGCGAATTTCACAAACCTTATCTTTTGTAGATCAGCAAAGAGATGAATACTTGGTAACCGAGTACAAACTGAAAAACAAAGGGATTGAGAACCTGAGTTCGGTGGTTTCAGGGTTTGTTGAGAAAGTGAAGATGCCAAAATCTACCAAAGAAAAACTTCCGTTTTTTTACAAAAAACTGTTCTTGGGAGGTCATTCTTCCCCGGTAAAAATAGAACACCGAGAGGACGAAATTGAGCAAGCCAACACTGCTATTCGATTGTTGAACAGAAAGTCAGGTGGAGCTATTCTGATTCTAGGAGAGCAACTTTCTGGAAAAAAATATTTTTCTGATTACTTGGCATCTCGAATGTTGAAAAGAACGGTGGTGACCATTGATCCCATTATTGAAAATCGATCTGTTTTGGATTCTTTTAGAAAAACTGTTTCCAATGCATTTGGGAATGAGTTGTCGTTGGAAGAAAATCTAAAACACCACAAAGCCTCTACCATTGTGCTCAACAATATTGAGAAATGGGGAGTGAATACCGAGGTGATTTTACTTATCAAGAAAGCGGTTGAACAGTTTGGAAAAAAACATCATTTTATTTTGACAAGCTCCACCACATTTTACAACTATCAGCAACCAATTACTCACCTGGATAACTGTGTAATTTCCTCTATTTTGCTCTTACCCATCCGCAAGGAGGGATTTGTTGAAACGCTTCGCTTAAAACACCAAGCGGGAGGAATGAAATATATCCTCAACGGCAAGAGAGAAGTGGATTTGACGGATAGAAAACAAGAGTATTTGTATCAAAAATATCACTCGGTGTACAAGGGCAATTTAGGTCGAGCCTTTTCTGGATGGATCAATAATATAGAATCTATTGACGGGAATGAACTCGTCATAAGAGAGCCAAAAAATGTTTTCTTTCCCGATATTTCAAATCCAGAATGGATGGTCATGCTGAAGGCATTTGCACTGTTCAAAGAGGTGAGTAAAAAGGATTTTACTACGTTGTTGTCGAGTGATTTTAATTTTCAATCGGTCTTGAGTCAAATGAAACGAATTCGACTAATTCAAGAAACAAAAAGTAACGTATTTGAACTTTCGGACGAAGCGTACTTTGCTGTAAAACACTATTTAAAAGACAAAAAAATAATCCAATAATGAACGATTTTTTCACTATCGATTTATCACTCATCTCCATTTTTTCCTTAGTAGGAATGGGAGTTTTGGGAGTGGTTATTTATTTTCTCACTTGGTTTATCCAGCAGTATGGGTTGATTTTATTGGTAAAATCTCCCGTAAAAAGAAAACGAGTCAGTTCACTTCTACCAGCTGTATTTACCATTGGATGGATAGTGTTTGGGTTGTATTGTTTTTATACCTTGATTGTACCGTTTCCATTTATGGGGATTATTTTGTCAGCCGTCTTTATCTATCTAGGCAAAGGATATTTTGTCAATTTAATCCACGGATTATTCTTCCGACTCAAAGGAGACATCTCTATCGGGCAAAAAATTGCCATGAAAAATTATGCTGGCGAATTAGTAGAGCTAAATACCTTTGATGTGGCGATTCAGAACGAAGAAGGAGAAATAATTCTAATTCCCTACAGCAATATGGCGAGTATGGAGATTGTGAAAAAGGATTTTTCGGCAGATTTCTCTTCTCATAAATTTGTGATTACAACTAGTAGCTCAATCAATGAATCAACTCTCAAGAATTCTCTGCTCTCTCAGCCCTGGGTGTCTTCGGTTATTTTACCCAAAATAACTCGCCTCAAAGAGGAAGACGAAACCATTACCTATTCGGTTTTGGCTTACCCCATTGATGAGAAATATAATTCTTTTGTAGAAAGAGATTTGAGATTAGCCTCGCGCTCTAGTTAATCTAATATAGAACCCGTTACAAATAACAGAGCCAGCAGAGGAATGCCAATTACCGCAGTATTTAGCACAGCATAATAAAAGGGCGTTGGATTTTTGAATGCTACAGTGAGTACAACCAGTATGATACAAAAAAGACCGATAGGGTAGTGGAAGGCTCTTTTTTGATTGATATCTCGGAAATATAAATCTTCGATTTGGTAGCCCAAATCAATATCAAAAATGAAAGTTGAGACTACTTCTATGTGGTCGCTCGTGTAAAAATAACCCGCCAATTCGCCCTGAACAAAGGCGGTATGTTCTTTTCCGTTTTTGTCTTTTGTGATAATTTCTGAAAGGATGTATCCCGGCTGGGCGGTACCAACTAACATTCCCTCTACTAAACTTATTCTTTTGGTTTCCAGGTATTCTACTGAGTTGTGTTGTGGATTTAGGTGAAAGTCAAGAAAGAGCAAAATGGAAAAAAGAAGTCCGAAAATAGCCACCACTGGAAAAGCTTTGTAAACCCAAGATTTTTTTAGGTTTTCAAAATCTCTCAAGGCTTCCATTTCTTCTTGTTCCTCTTTTTTCTTTCGATATTCCGTTGTTTGCTTTTTTAATTGAGATAATTCCTCTCTTGTCATCCATCTATTGTGTCTGCGACTAAACACTTTTTCTTTTTGACTGGAGTAGGAGGCAGCGGCATTGCTTTCTTGATTGATCAAAACCTGATAAGCCTCTTTTATTTCGATAAATTTGTCGCTCGTATCTTTCTCATTGGTATCTGGATGGTGCCGCAGAGCAAGTTTTCTGTAAGCTCTTTTAATCTCTTCGTCAGTTGCTCCCTCTGATAAGCCTAGTATGTGATAGTAATTTTTCAAAAGAAACTTAGGAATAAGAATGTACAGTGAATGAAAAAAAGAGTTGTAATAAAGTCAAATTTAGTAAAAGAAATAGAACGATGAATCTGACAAGACATTTTTAGGT
>Ga0181562_10000504_pt1 | contig 32315 bp, 25 predicted proteins | sample 011ome_26_FD_139344 | JGI IMG/M metagenome (GOLD analysis project Ga0181562, IMG submission 139344) | Coastal salt marsh microbial communities from the Groves Creek Marsh, Skidaway Island, Georgia - 011511BT metaG (megahit assembly) | ecosystem: Environmental > Aquatic > Marine > Intertidal...
ATGTCGTCGTCGTCGCGCGCGCGAGGCGCCGCGCGTGCGCGTGATGGTCCACCGCACGCATCGTCGTCGCACGCATCGCACGCATCGTCGGCGCCGGCAGCCCCATCGACCGTCGGATGGATGGATGGCTGCGCCGACGCGAAGTGGCGCGAAGGGACGCGCGATCGATGTCGATGTCGATGTCGATGTCGATGTCGATTCGACGACGACGTGGGGGGAGGGTGGGTTGGGTTGGGTGTAGTTTATATAGTTTTTTTTTTCGGTCGCGGTCGCGGTCGCGGTCGCGGTCGCGGTGACGACGACGCCACGACGGACCGCGTGTGTATGGGTATGTGTATGCAGTATGGGTACGCGCGGATGGTGTAATACACAATACACATATCTAAGGTGCGCGTGCGTGATGGTGTGTGGGGATGAGATTAGAGCGCGGCGGCGTCCATGGCGTCTTGCGCGCGCATGTGCTCGGTGAAGGAGACGAGGGCGTTGGCGGCGATGACGCCGCTGGCGGCGGCGGCGGGGACGCCGACGCCCGGGGCGACGCTATCGCCGACGCGGTACAAGCCTTTTATAGAGTTGATTTGCGGGCCAGGGAACATGGCTGGGGCGCGAATAGCGGCACCGTATGTGCCTTTGTGTCGCCTGAGCCATGATTTGTGCGTCGCCGGGGAGGCGATGAGTTCGAGGAGCACGCGGGCGCGGATGTCGGGCACCACGCGCTCGAGGGCGACGTACAACTTGTCGGAGGCTTCCTTCTTGCGGGCTTCGTACGCCGCCTTGTCCGTGGATTTGAGTTCTTCCCATCCCTCGAAAGGTTCCATCGTGTACGCGTGCACCGAGTGACATCCGGCGGGCGCCATGTTTGGCTCCCACACGCTCGCGATGGAAATCATGCACACGTTGCCCGGTTCAGAGATTGGTCGGGATTTATCCAGCACCACGACGTGATGACCGCCGGTGTGCGAGAAATCGAGCCCTTCGCCTTCGATACCGAGGTGCAAGTGCATGAAGGACTCGCTGTACGGCGTCGCCATGGCGTCGCGCTTTTGAGCCTCGGGCACGGCGCCGGGCGGAAGTAATTTGCCATACGTATCCCACACGCTCGCGTTGGAGAGCACAATCGGGGCGCGAATGTCACCCTTGCCGTTCGCTAAACGGACACCAACGGCGGCATCGTCTTCGATAATGATGTTCTCGACGTGCGACTTCAAACGCACTTGGCCGCCGTTTTTCACCAAGGCGCGTTCGAGCGCCTTGGCGATTTCCTCGGCGCCGCCGCGCGGAAACTCACTCACGCCTAAACTATCGCTCGCACCGAACACTGCGGCAAACTCTGCGCTTACCGTGCCGCTCGCATCGACGCCGCTCAATAAAAAACACTCTAAATCAGCTAAGTACCTCATCCACGGGTCGTTAATGTCTAAAAAATCGAGCAACTTGACCGTCGGCTGCGGGAGCACGCCTGAATACGGCCCGAGCCCAGCCATGGCTTTCATATACCGGCTCGCGATCACGAGCGCTACTTTCCAATCCGCACGCAACGCCGTGGTGGGTAAGCCACTGAGGGATTCGTACAAGCTGCGAATCTTGGGTACGGCGCGTTCGAGCTCGTCGGCGCCCGTCGGCGAAAAGCGACGCACTTCGCTCACCAGTGTCCCTAAATTCGCATGTCGTCTCAACCCCGGTACGTTGGGCTCGATATGAAACGTTCCGAGTGGATCGTATTTCACCGTTTCCAGCTCTTCTCCAAGCAATCGAAGCACCGCCGCGAGCGGGTTCAACGCGTTTGGTTTCGTGAGCCCGGCGAAAAAGCTCGGTCCAGTGTCAAACTTAAACTCCCCACGCTCGTGCTTGCGCGAAAACCCGTGCGCGGCGCCACCGACGGCGTAGTGTGATTCAACAACAATCACCTGCGAAACAAATCGCGCGCGCGCGCGTCGTCAGTACGAATCCTCGAGCACTAATCCACGCCGCGCGCGAGTCCCCATCGCATCGGAGTCACCACCCCCACGCGCCGCCCCTCACGCATCGCTGCGCCCCACCGTTCGCCCCACCCCGATCGCTCGCGCTCGCGCGCATCGTACCTTCTTTCCATAATACGCCAACATCGCCGCCGCGGTGAGTCCACCGATACCGCTCCCGACGACCACGACGTCCGCGTCATCGCCTCTCGTCACCGCCCGCGCGCGCGCGCATCGTCGCGCCTCCACCCGCGCGCGCGCGAGCGATCGACCGTCCACCGCCACCGCGCGATGTGCGCGCACGCGTTCCATCTCGCGCGCGCGAGTGTGCCGCGCGCCGGTCGTCGCGCCACGCCCAGAGCGCGCGCGAGAGAGAGGCGTGAAAAACACCCGCGTTTCGGCACCCCGCGAGAATAATCGTATCCCTCGTCGATCGCGATCGGCATTCTGCAGCGCACGCGACGCCACCGACTTCGCGTTTCGCCTCGCGAACAGACGTTGACATTTTTGTTGCATTCATCCCGCGCGCACGACGATGAGTTCTTGCACCGCACGAGCGGTGTTCGCGGCGAACGCGCGCGCGCTGACGCGTCAGTACCCTCGCGGGGCGCGATCGACGACGACGCGCGGTGCGCGAACGATCCGCGCCGCGAGCGAAGGGGATATTCGCCGCGCGCAAGAAACGAAACAGGTTCTCGAGCGCACGACGGAGATTTCTAGCGCGAGCGAGCTCGACGCGGCGTTGGCGCTCGCTGGGGACAATCTCGTGATGCTCGCGATCGAATCCGACGAGGAATGCTTCGCGGGTGAGACCGCGTGGAGCGGTGACGACGCTAAGATGTACTCGTGCAAGCAATTGAGTGCGTCTTTGGCGCGCATCGCTCGCGAGGCGAACGACGTGACGTTTTTGAAGCTTGAGGTGGTTGGGAACGAAAGCGCGCGCACGTTGGCCAAGGATTTGGGCGCGCACGCGTTCCCGACGTACCAGTACTACAAGCACGGTGAATTGGTGTGGGAACACGTCGGTGCGGGTGCTGGTTCGCACGAAAAGATTGCCGAGGGCGTGTTGTTCTATGGTGATTCCGGTGCGGGCGGTATGAAGGCGTCTGAGTACATCACCGAAGTCGCCTCGGCGGGGGAGCTCGAAGATTTTTTGGCGCTGTGCGCGCCGGAACAAAACGGCTTGAGCGTGCCGTGCGAAAAGCAACTCGCTATCTTGGACGTGTCTGTCGAGAAGAACGCCCCGGTCGGGTGCTTGCACATCTTCCCGGCGATCATCTCATTGGCGAAGAATACTGCCGGCGCCACGCGCTGGGCTCGCCTCTTGGGCGACACCTCGGCGGAATCCAAGGCGTTGATGCAGTCCCTCAATGTGACGGAAGTCCCCACGTTTGTGTTCTACGCTGACGGTAAGGAAGTCCAACGATACACTGGTGCCGACCGCTTGGTGCTCATGAACAAGGTTTTGGAGTTCCAAAAATCCAACGGCGTGCGTCTTCCCGAACGCGCCCCCCGCAAGCGCATGTCCACCGCCGAGGCTAAGGAAATCGCGCGCGCCGCTCGCGAACGCGACCGCGCCGCCGGCCGCCGCTCTGGCTGGTAAGCAACGCACACGCTGGCTTATCACCATTTACGCTTGTTTTCCATGTATGTCACCGATAGTCCCGATCCGATAAATTTGAGCGCACACTTTAATAAATATCTCAAATACGCGCGTATTCTGTCTTTTTCATCTCGTCGAATTACAAGCGCGCGGGGAAATATCTAGTTGCGGCATCCGACTTGCAGGCGCGTCTCCCCCTTCAACGTCGGGTTCGCGCACAATCGCTTCACATCCTCGTTACCAACGAGCGCTTCGGTGAAATCCGCATCGGTTAAATCAGTATTCTCAAAGCTCACCCCGGTGATGACGGCGTTCGTGAAATTCGTCCCAATCATATCGCTCCCATCGAACGTCGCGCGATCAATCACCGCATTGGTGAAATTCGCCCCAGAAAAGTTCGCATCCGGTGCATACACCTTACTCATCACCGTCTCCGTCATATTCGTCCCTTTCGCCGACGTATTCACCATCAACGCGCCGCTCAACGTCTTCCCGCTCAAATCCTTGCCGTCGTACGAGCACTTTCTGAGATCCAACGCCTTATCGCTCACCGCGTTCGCCTGCCCGATGGTGTTCCCAACGAACGCGCGCTCACAACGGTTAGGATCAGTATCGATCGGCGGCAAGCGCATCTCCGCGCGCGCCGAGAACGGCGCCGCGGCGAGCGCGAACGCCGCCAGCGCCCCGACCGCGAGAGGGCGCCACGCCACCGCGTCGTCGTCGGCGTTCGACGCCGCGGCGCGCGTCACGGCGACAGGTGCGCGGCGCGTGGTCGCGCGGCGCGTCGGCATCGTCGTCGTCGTCATCCCGTGCGTCTGCGTGGTCATCATCATCATCGTCGTCGTCGTCGTCGTCCGTCGTCCGTCGTCGAGTGACGACGTCGACGCTGCGCGCACCTCGATCGATCGCATGGATGGTCTCGATCGATGCGCGCATCGATGGCGCGAGACCATCCATCGATGGAGATATCGATCGACGGTACCTGTTCCATCGATCGAGGCATGGCGTCCACGAGCCGCGGGGCCGCGCCGTCGTCGTCGTCGTCGTCGTCGTCGTCGTCGTCGTCGTCGTCGGTCGTCGCGGGAGACGATGGCGACTGGCGTCTATGCGTCGCGTTCGCGCTCGACGCGCGCGTCGTCGCGGCGTCGGCGTCGGTGGTGGTGTGCGGTGCGGCGGTGGCCGTTCGAACGTCTTCATCGTCGTCGTCTTCATCGGCGTCGGCGGCGTCGCGCTATACGTCGCTAGGTGTGGTAATACAATGCGCCTAAACGCTATCGCCGTCGTCGTCGTCCTCCTCCTCCTCCTCCTCGGTCGCGATCGTTTAGCAATACACGCACGGTTTCACGCGCGGATCGTTGTCGAGCGCCGTGGCGTACGCCGACATCGCGCTCGAATGCAGCGCCGCCGCGGCGGATCGATCGGCGGCGGGCGACCACTCGCTCACGGGGGCCCAGTTGGGTTTGACGTACGTCACCGCGGCGTCGACGCGTCGCGCGAGCGCGGCGAGCGCGAGGAGCGCGAATGCGAGGGCGGTGCGGGGCGTCATTGAGTGACGCGTGCGCGCGACGCGACGGTTTGGTGGCGTCGTTCGCGTCGATCGACGGCGAGTACACGGCGTGGGGCGCGGCGCGCGGGGCGAGCGCGCGAGACGACAGCGTCGCGGGGTGCGGTGGTGGCGAGAGAGTGCGACGCGGCGGGTTGGATTGCGATTCAATCAATCGTCATGGCGCCGCGCGAGGAGGGACAGATTTCGGACGATGCGCGCGATGGTGAGGACGATATGGACGTGGGTAAGGGTAGGCGAAAGGTACGTTGTGATGGTCATCGTGTTCGTTCGTTCGTTCGTTCGTTCGTTCGCGCGCTCGCTCGTTCGCGTGAGAGAGAGACCGAGACTGACGTACGTCCGACGGCGTCTGACGTCCGACGGCGCGCGCGCAGGGACGCGGATACGACCGCTCACGCTCAACGCACGAGCGCGACTACGCCAAAGGTGAGTACGAAACAGTCGACGGCGATGACACCGGCGGGAGCGCGAACGATCCCGTGCGTTCGGTCGAGGGATGGATCATCGTCGTCGGCGGCGTGCACGAAGAGGCGCAAGAGGACGACGTCCACGACGCCTTCGCGGACTTTGGCGACATCAAAAACCTCCACCTAAACCTCGACCGACGCACTGGTTTCGTCAAAGGATACGCATTCATAGAATACGCCGAAAAGAAGGAGGCACAGGCGGCGATTGATGCCATGAACGGCGTCGAATTATTAGACGCGCCGCTCTCCGTCGCGTGGGCCTTCATCCGCGGCGCGACTCGACGTCGCTAGCGCGCGCCTTATCTCCACCTCACCGGCCGCGCATGTTCCCACACACATATCACCTAGTCGCTCATTTTTGTCACACAACACATAGCCAACATCCAATCGTTCCACGTCGTCGTCATCGTCGGTTCGCGTTCGCGTTCGCGTTCGGCGCCCATCATGCACCACAATGACGGATGTCATTTGCATTTGAACTTTCGCAGCTGTCGCGCGCGACGATGCGCGCAGAACACCCGTCACACGTCCGCGCGCCGCACGCGAACACACATACGCACACAACATAACACAACAGCAATGTTCGAAGCTCGCTTAAACCAAGGCTCCATCCTTAAAAAAGTCCTCGACTCGGTCAAAGATCTCGTCACCGATGCGAACTTTGAGGCGGACCCGATGGATGGGTTTAAACTCCAAGCCATGGATTCGTCCCACGTCTCGCTCGTGTCGTTGAAGTTGCACTCCGATGGGTTCGCACACTTTCGATGCGATCGTCCGTTGACGATGGGGATGAATCTGGCGAATATGGTGCGTCGCGCTTCGCGTGTTTGGGTGCATGATGATTGATGATGCGGATGGTTCGCGGACGATGCGATGGTGGCGATCGCGCGCGTTCGGGGCGTCGTGCGCGCGTTCGAGCGCGCCACGGGTGGGGCATGGGCGGGGGATATATGCGCGGGAAATGTGTGCGCGGTTTGGCGCGTGCGGAGCGCCGCGGTGGCGGTCGCGACGGGCGGTAGAGTCTCGCGAGGTGCTACAGCGACAGGTGGGACTAACAAACTGTTTTTGAACGACGCGCGTCGCGTCGTCGACGCTTTCGAACGCATGTAGGCTAAGATGTTGAAGTGCGCTGGTAACGAAGATGCGATTACCATGAAGGCGGATGATGCTGGTGATGTTGTGACGTTCATGTTCGAGTCTCCGGGTGAGTATTGATACGATTTCGCGACGTGGCCAGGCGGCGATTTCAAACGCGCGCGCGAGCTTGAGCGACCGAGGCAACTAACCGTGAATGTACTACGACGTCGATGCGCGCGCGAAACAGGTCAAGATAAGATTTCTGACTTTGAGCTGAAGCTCATGGATATCGACAGCGAGCACTTGGGTATCCCTGAAACGGATTACGAGGCGACTATCAAGATGCCGTCCGCGGAATTTCAACGCATCTGCCGAGACTTGGCTTCCATCGGCGACACCGTGACCATCGCTGTGACCAAGGATGGCGTCAAGTTCACGACGACTGGTGACATTGGTGACGCTAACATTACTTTGCGTCAAAATGCTGATGACGAAAAGGAGAAGAACATTTCCATTGAACTCAGCGCACCAGTGACGCTGACGTTTGCCCTTCGCTACTTGAACTCTTTCACCAAGGCGACGCCGTTGAGCGACCAAGTGATGATCCGCTTGAGCGCGCAGTTGCCGATCGTCGTCCAGTACGTCATTGAGTCTGTTGGTTACGTTGCCTACTTCCTTGCGCCTAAGATTGAGGACGAAGAGTAAGCACTTTGCCCGGGTACACTTTAGAAGAGACGTTTTTTAGCCGGTCGTGAATGTATTAATCAAAAGAGAGATTGCAAATCAAATTGTTGAGCGCTATCGATACCGGTACATCAACATGACAAACAATGAACTAAAACTACACACTATACTTCAGGTTAGCGGCGCCACAGGGCGTCAGCGATGCGCGCGGCATCCACAGACATTGGCACGTTGTGCACGCGCGCGACGTCTGCGCCGCCATTAACGGCGCCCACGAGCGCGGCTACTGATGCTACATCTCTATCAGACGCTTCGGCTTGACCCGTCAACTCACCTAAAAAACGTTTACGTGATGCTCCTATGAGCATGGGCGCGTGCACCACGGCTCCTCCAAGGGGTGCTAAACGACTTCTCACGCGAGGTAAATCGCGCAATAATTCCACATTCGCCCGCCCCGTCTTGGCAAATCCAATACCAGGATCAATCCACAAACGCCAAGGCTCGATACCTTCCTCAATGCATTTTCGTGCAGTGGCAAGCAAACCATCACCGACTTCGTCGCATACGTGCCCATTGTACGATGTATTCGATATGCTCTGCATATTGCTCGGGTCGCCTCGAACGTGCATCACGACGTACGGCAGCGGCTGCTTCAAAGCCGCAACCGTCGGCAACATCTTCGGATCCCATGATCCACCACTGACATCATTTATAATATTGGCACCAGCTTCCGCGGCTGCGCTTGCCACGTCGCCGTAAAAGGTGTCAATGGATATAAACACGTCGTCCCTTTCGGCGAATTCTTTCGCCAAAGCGCGAACAACTGGAATCACCCTCATGGTTTCTTCTTCCGGGCTCACGCGCGTTGCCCCAGGGCGGGTCGACTGACCACCGACATCTATGATTGTCGCTCCTGCGGCGACCATCGCTCGCGCATGATTGACTGCAGCGTCCACACTCGCGCTAAATTTCCCGCCGTCGCTAAACGAGTCGGGCGTGATATTTAATATCCCCATTACCGCCGTCGACGCGCCCCAACTCCACAACTTATTTTTCAAAGGCATTACGCGCACTATATCTTCTTCCTCCATCGCTCGCGATTCGCCCATGAGTCGCCAATGTTCTCTAGCGTGCCTCAACCCGACGCTCGTCGCATCCGCCGTCGTCGCCGCGCCCTCCAAGTCTGCCAAAGGCGCCAGCACGAACGCGCGCTCGGCGTATCGCGGGTGGGGAATGGTTAACCTATCGCACAAATGTGCGCCAGATGCGTGGAATAATATATCCAAATCCATTGGTCGTGGACCGTACCGTCGACCCGTAAAGTCGCGCCCCGCCGCCGCTTCGAGACGTTTCAACCCATCCAAGAGCGTGAGCGCATCGCGAGCCACCTCTGTAGGAAACGAACCCACACACGCAGCGTTTAGAAACTTCCCTTGGTCCGTGACGTACGCCGGTGGAGTCTCGTACAGGGACGAATGCGCGTGGAGCTCGAACCCGAGGTCGCGTCGCAGTCGCGCGAGCGCGTCTCTAAACAACCCCACGCGGTCGCCCTCGTTCGATCCAAGCGCGAGCACGACGCGCGTTCTATCGCTCAACGAACTCGTCGTCGTCGACGCCGCTATCGTCGCAAAGCGGCGCGCGCGTGTGAACATGAAGAGAGGCTAATTGTGCTGCGCGTGGTATTGTACAAGTGTCGTGCTACTGCCTATTTTTTTGTTTCATCCGGTGAATCACCCGCGAACGCCTTGCCTTTCAACGCCGGCACTGGATCTTCGTTCTTGGGATAATCACCATAACAATATTTCGCCGCGGTCACGTAGGTGTTCTCATGAAACGTCACGCTCGGCTGCGTGCGGCAACGATTCGCGCAATACGCGAAGGCGTCAGAAAAATACCCCGTCACCACTTGATTCCTTCCCCTGGCGTGCGCCCCCATCGCCTTATGCACATCATGCGATGGTCCTTGACAACACGACACACACGCGTCGTATGCGGAACAGCATCGCGTGCTCGCGGCGTCGCATCCTTCGCACGCGAAACGCGTAGACGTCTCGGGACAACATCCCGTGGACCAATCCGCGTCGTACCACGCACACGTCGCCCCGCGATCGTCCGCGATGCGCGTTGCATCGACGTGCGTCGTCGAGCACGCCGACGATTTGACCGGTTCCGACGCAATCGCCTCCGAAGACGTCGTAGAATCAGCGTCTGGAAACTCACGCGCGCGAGCCCCGCGCCCCGCGCCGGTCGCGGCGATCACCGCCACGAACGCCGCCGCCAACGCGCGCGACGCGGACACCGACGCATTCGTGCGCCGCATCGTCCGCGCGCGCATCGCTCGCACACGCGCGTCGACGCGCGTCGGCGTGTGTGGATTACGCGCCGAAAAAGTCGCGTTGCCGCACACGGCGACGCACGGGCGCACGCACGGGCGCACGCACGGACGCACGGCAGGCGACGAGCGCACGATAGACGCGATGTCCACGGACGCGAGCGAGGTCACGGCGGCGATGGCGGCGGCGACGGTGAACGACGACGGCGCCGATGCGAACCCGGTGCACGAACCTAGCGGGTTGACGCTGAACGTGCGACACGAACTCGCGTTGTCGATCGCGGAGGAATGCATTCAAGCGGATGAGTTGCGACGATTACTGGAGAAGAAGCCCATGCCGGTGTGCTACGATGGGTTCGAGCCGTCTGGGCGCATGCACATCGCGCAAGGGGTGATGAAGGCGTTGAATGTGAACAAGTTGACGAAAATTGGGTGCCACTTTAAGTTTTGGGTGGCGGATTGGTTCGCGTTGATGAATAATAAGATGGGTGGGGATTTGAAGAAGATTCAAAAAGTTGGTCAGTACATGGTTGAGGTGTGGAAGGCGATCGGGATGGATTTGGAAAACGTGGAGTTTGTGTGGAGCAGCGAAGAGATTAACAAAAAGGCGCACGAATATTGGCCCTTGGTGCTCGACATCGCGCGTAAGAATAAGCTTTCGCGCATTTTGCGTTGCTCACAAATCATGGGACGCTCCGAATCTGATGAATTAGCGGCGTCGCAGATCTTCTACCCGTGCATGCAGTGCGCGGATATCTTCTTCTTGGGCGCCGACATTTGCCAACTTGGCATGGACCAACGCAAAGTGAACATGCTCGCGCGCGAATACTGCGATGACATCAAGAGAAAGAACAAACCGATTATTCTATCTCACCACATGCTCATGGGCTTGAAGCAAGGGCAGGAAAAGATGTCCAAGTCTGACCCTGACTCGGCTATTTTCATGGAGGATAGCGAACAAGAAGTCAACACGAAGATTAAAAAGGCCTACTGCCCGGAGAAGGAGATCGCTGGCAACCCGTGCATGGAGTACATCAAGTACATCATCATGCCTTGGCACGGAAACTTTGTGTTGAAGCGCAAGGAAGAGAACGGCGGTGACAAGACGTATGAAAACTACGAAGAGCTCGAGGCTGACTACGTGAGCGGCGACGTGCACCCGGGTGACTTGAAGCCGTCCTTGGCCGCCATGCTTAACGTCATTCTTCAACCAGTGCGCGATCACTTCAAGAACAATGCCGAAGCCAAGGCTTTGCTCGCGCAAATCAAGTCATTCAAGGTGACCAAGTAAAAAAACAAGCCCTCAGTAGCAAGGCGAGGGAGACGACGAACAATATACATTTATCACATCGAAGAATGACTAAAATAACCAACTCAAACGATTGCGAATGGACACTAGAAATCTACCAACTCGTCCTTGCACGTTGTCTTGCAAGAACACGTCATACTTTTTAAAATCACCGTTCCCTACGATGAGATCTTGCTCGGTGAGCGTCCGCAGCTCGCAGTTCTGAAACTCCTCCCCCGTGAGGGAAAAGCACACCCCCCAGTGCGCTACCACCGCGATCGTTTTCTCCGGCCGCGCGTCAATCCACAACTTAAATTCCTCCATGCGCTTTTCAAACACTTCCACGGGTTCCAAAACCGCCGTTCCATGCGGATCTTCGCACCCCGGCGCGACGTACCACCACGGGGCGTCGGCGTCCCCGAGGTCTTCCAAGCACCACTCCGGGTGCTCCTCAGCCAAAACACTCCGCACGCGCCCGATGTCAGACCCATGAAACACGCGCTCGCGCGCCAACGCACACACCACTCTCGGCACATCGCGCTCGACGTCCTCGAACGCGAGCTCCGCCGTGCGCAACGCCCTACGCAGCGGCGAGCTCACGATCAACTCTGGCCTCGGTTCCAACGCCGCGCTGATCGCCCTCAGCGCCCGCGCCTGCGCCTCGCCCTCACTCGTCAACCTCGTATCAATCATCATCGGATCGCGAAAATCGGCATCGGCCCAGTGATTGGTGCGCAAGTACTCGTTCATCTCCGTGCGGCCGTGACGCACGAGATGAATCGTCTTTGTCGCCTTCGCCGCGCGCGCGCGTCTCTGCGCCGCGTTCGACGACGCCGCGTTCGACGACACGCGAATGTTCCCGAGCTCAGGCGTGCCCGGCGACGACGACGACGACGCGGCGACGACCAAAGCCCCCATGATTCGCGCGCACCGCACGACGACGAGTGCCGAATGAAACGTCATCCAGCGCCTGTATGTATGTATGTGTATACACACCCAGAACGCACAAACAAAAAAGCAAACCCCGTCATTGTGGTATCCGGGGTGTCCTTGGATATATACAACACCCCACGGTCGCCATGTATTCAAAATCCACAACCACAACCACAACCACACCCACACACCCCCCCCCCCTCCACCACAGATACCTAAACCATACCCCACACTACGACATACAGACCCCCACCACACGCTCTGGATCACCCCCCGCTGTGTCATCCACTGATCCACAAATCTCTCTCTCGGACGCCCGAGGCGACCGACCGACCGACCGACCGACCGATCGATCGACCGATCGACCAATCACGACCGGGGAACCGCCCCCCCCGTGCGAAGATGTGGCTCTCGTGCGTCGTCGTCGACGTCGGTGCGGTGCCAGAGTCATCCATCCCACGGGTGATGGCGCGCGCGAACGGCACTTCCGCACACCTCACACCGACCGACGAACAATGTCGTCGCAAACGATGATGCACGTGTCTTCGCGACAATCGACGAGGTGCGTCACGCGATACGCGCGTCGCGTAAAGCATAGAGCGAGAGAGAGATGCGATTTGAATGCACGCCGCGATCGGTGGCGCATTGTGCGCGAACCGACGTCATCGGATCGCATCGCGCGACGTGCGTGGTCGCGACGCGTTGACCGCGCGGTGTTGTGTGCGGGTGAATATGAGACTGACGAAATGTGTGTGATGCGTTGCGTGGGTGAACAGTGCGTCGTTTAAGTCGCGTCAGGCGCGCAAGTGTGCGCCGCGATCGGCGACGATTCGCGCCGTTGCGCCGGCGACGACCCCGGCGGATTTGATCAAGTCTGAACGCCCGATGAAGATTGTGTTCGTCAGCGCCGAGTGCGCGCCGTGGTCTAAGACTGGTGGTCTCGGTGATGTCGTCGGGTCTTTGCCCGTCGAACTCGCCAAGCGCGGTCACCAAGTGATGACGATTTCTCCCCGTTACGACCAGTACAAGGGCGCGTGGGATACGTCCGTGCACGTCGATGCTCTCGGCAAGTCTGTCGGGTTCTTCCACGAGAAGAAGCAAGGCGTTGATCGCGTGTTCGTTGATCACCCGTTGTTCTTAGCCAAGGTCTGGGGTAAGACTGGCTCCAAGTTGTACGGCGAGAAGAGCGGTAGCGACTTTGCGGATAACCAAGAACGCTTCGCGATGTTCTGCCACGCCGCCATCAAGGCGCCGACCGCGCTCGTCGATCTCGGCTACGGCGAAGATGTTGTCTTCGTTGCCAACGACTGGCACTCATCTCTCGTGCCGGTCATCTTGAACAAGGTGTACCGCCCGGCGGGTATGTACACGGCTGCCAAGTGCGCGATGACCATCCACAACATCGCGTTCCAAGGTCGCTTCATGCCGACCCCGATGTCCACCTACGGACTCCCGGAGTCTGCTGGTGATGACTTCTTCTTCGAAGATGGCTACAACAAGGTGTACGATGAAAACACCCCGGCCAAGGAAGATGGCAAGGAGGAGTTTGACGGCAAGATTTACCGCAAGGTGAACTGGTTGAAGGCTGGCTTCATGAACTCTGACAAGAACTTGACCGTGTCTGAGAACTACGCCAAGGAAATCTCCTCGAGCAAGGCCAAGGGTGTCGAACTCGATGACGTGCTCGTCAAGGCTGGTGGCATCGAAGGCATCGTCAACGGTATGGACCCGACTGAGTGGAACCCGGCCAAGGACAAGTTCATCGACGTCCCGTACGACAAGACCACCGTCGTCGAAGGTAAGGCTGCCGCCAAGCAAGCGCTCCAAGCCGAAGTTGGCTTGCCGCTTGACCCGACTGCGCCGATCTTCGGTTACATTGGTCGCCTCGAAGAGCAAAAGGGTTGCGACATCATGATGCAAGCCATCCCTAAGCTCTTGAAGACTGTGCCGAACGCGCAAGTCGTCATCTTGGGTACCGGTAAGAAGTCCATGGAGAAGTCGCTCGCCGCTCTCGATGCTGCTGAACCGATGTGCGCTGGCGTCGTGAAGTTCTCTGCCCCGTTGGCGCACTTCATCACCGCCGGTGCCGATTTCTTGATGGTGCCGTCGCGCTTCGAACCGTGCGGTTTGATCCAACTCCACGCCATGCAATACGGTACCGTCCCGATCGTCGCCTCCACCGGTGGTCTCGTCGACACCGTCAAGGAAGGTGTCACTGGCTACCACATGGGTGCCATGGACCCGGATAACTTGTTGCCGGCTGACGTTGACGCCATGGTTGAAACGTGCGCCGCCGCCGCCGCGGACTACAACACCCCGGTTTACACCAAGATGTCCGCCACTTGCATCTCTCAAGATCTCTCCTGGTCCGAACCGGCGAAGAAGTGGGAAGCCACTCTCGAAGAAATGTTCTTCGGCACCCCGGAAGGCCAAAAGAAGTCCGAAGTTGTCGTCCCGATCGCCAAGGCTGATGAAATCGCCGCTACTGCGTAAACTTTTCGCAATGTTGTAATAAAATGGGATAGTGCGCTTATAAATACGTCTCTTATCGTTTACATGCTTAGTAGTAACGTTGTTTATGTTTCGTTTTTTGTTGTTATTCTTTCTGTTCCTTGGCTACATCAATTTCGGGGGAAGGTATCTACGGCGTCACGCTTCAAAAGCGGGGCCCTTCTTCATGCTCACGTCGCCGTACGCTGTGGCTTGAGCAACGGTCAAGTACTCATGCGCGTTGAGAACCAACACTTGGTAGAACATGCGCGCAGCCTCACCGCGTTTCTTACCCGCCGTGAGTTGCTTCAATGACAGCGGCTTATCTCCCGAAGAGGCGAATGCGCCTGTCAAATGTTCCAACATGAGCTTTGAGTTGACGTTCCACTCCATATCGCCATCCTCTTGCTCGGCATCCCGTCCGTCTTCGTCGACGAGATTGAAATCATCCGCCGCACCAAAGTCATTACCGTCGTCATACTGCGCACCCGCATCAGCGTAGTCAAAGTTCATCGTAAACGGCACGCCAGGAGCATCCGCTTCGCGACGCGTTTGTTCGCGCTCAGCCTCTTCGCGGCCCCAGCACGCGGCGCTAGCCTTTCTATACGCTTCATTGAGTTTGGAGCCAACATCACAGTCCATCAAACGACCGCGCAAGTTGATCTCGAGCGTTTCGGGATCTGACAACATACCGTCGTCCTCAAGCTCGGCGCGTTGGTGGACAATGTCGCTCGTATCCTTCAACTGACTACGAATAGCATCGTTCGATAACGTCACCGCACGATCGAACACGATCACACGTTCAACCTTTCTACGTTTTCGCGCCGGTCCAGGTTGGGCGCCATCATCAGGACGGTCACCCATCAAGCTAGAACCAGGTATAGACGGTAGCGGTAACGCCCCGCCAAACAAACTGTCGCCGCCTACGCTCTTTCTTGGCATGTCGTCGTAATCATTCTCCACATCGTCGTCATCGAACGGCATGGGAATAATGTCCATGCTTGGGCCAAACGTGTCGTTGTCATACAAATCATCATCTTCAGCCGTGGCCCCCGCCTGGTTGTCGTCGTGAACGTAGTCGTAATCCTCCAATTGCACCCCCGCCTCGACGACGGCGGAACGGAAGACTTCAACCTCCACGTCATCCTCTAATCGTTCATCATCCACGGGTAAATGTTCATTATACTCAAACTGTGCGTCGAAATCATCAACATCGGGGTCTGCTAACGTGATATTCTCGCGGCTCACGCTCCCCCGCCCATCCTTTGCCCCGTACGCATTCGGCGAAGGATCAAAGAAAAACTCCAAGTCATCAAAATTATCCGGCAACGTAATCGTCGCGTCCGGCGCCATGGCACCATCCGCCGGCAAGTCTACCGTCCCGGGACGGAACACTTGCTTAATCTTCACCAACGCTTCGGAGCAATCCTGGAAGAGGTAATTCACCTTGCGGCTGTAAATTCTCACCACCCCGAGCATCAACTGTCCCGAAAGCCTCAACGCGAGCGGCGCCTCAGGGTTAATGATAGACTCTGCACAAAAGCACGCGCGAACACAAACGCACACCGTCAGTCTCACGCATTCCACACTCGCGTCATCTACGCGAACCCTTCACGAACGTATTCAAAAACCCGCGCCGAGCGTTCCAGTCGAATTCGAGCTCGCGCGTCCCGCGCGAAGCGAATCACGTACGAACAGAGTTGACGATATCCGTCTCTGCGATCTGATTCTTGCGCAAGCGCCTGTCCAAGTGCGCGGCGATCCAAATCGTTCCGAGCGGACCCCGCTTGGCGAGGATGTACTGCGAATAAAACATCGCGCGCGATGTGTCCCGAGCGTGGAATTCAAACGCCCAACGCCTCTCTGTGCGCGCTCACGCGCTCCGTGTACGCGTGCGAGACGCGAACGCGATTCGTGGCGCGGCGACGAAGACGCACGACGCACGAAGTACGCGGCGTTCGATGCGCGGTGTCGCGTCGCGTGCGCGTCGTGTGCGCGTCGTCGTCTGCCGCCGCGGGCGCAGAGGGCGTGTCCCGGTGGAGAATTTTGAAATAGAGGGGGTCAATCGACCAATCATGAACAGAGAGCTACAGAAAAGTTCGACTACGGGTGGTATTATTAAAGCGTTTTGCCATCGCTATCGACGATGTACGGTACGCCGTCGGGTCTGAATTTCACGCGATCATCGCACAATGCGGCGACGACTTTGGGGAACAACGCGTGCTCTTGCTTGAGCACGCGCGCGGCGACGGCGGAGTAATCGTCGTCGGCGAGGACGGGGACGACGGCTTGGGCGACTATTTTGCCCTTGTCAAACTCTTCGTTGACGAAATGGATGGTCGGCCCGGTGAAACGCGCGCCGGAATCTACGACTGCTTTGTGGACGTTTTCTCCGTGCATGCCTTTTCCGCCAAATGCCGGGAGCAGGGCGGGATGAATGTTGAGCATGCGGTTTTCATACGCTCGACAGAGCTCAGGCGGGATGAGTCTTAAATATCCCGCGAGAAGCACGAATTTAGCGCCGTGCGTCGCCGTGAGCGCATCGGTGAGCTCCATGGCGGTGAGACCTCCACCGTCTGACTTCTTGGGCGGGTAAATCAACACTGGAATGCCGCGCTCGCGCGCCCAGTTCGCGCCTCCGCAGTCGCTCGCGTTGGTCACCACCACCGCAATCTTCCCACGCACGCGTCCATCCTCGCACGCGTCGTGAATCGCGCGCATATTCGACCCTCCGCCACTGACAAATACCGCGAGCTTCTCCGGCTCCGCGCTCGACGCGCGCGCGACGTGGCGTGACGAATTCACACGCGGTACGCTTGCACGCCGGTGTTGGCGCGTGAGCCTTTTCCACGACGCCGCCGTCGCCGCCGTCGACGACGATGACGACGCTACGGCGTCAGAGCCGGACACACGCGCGAGCGCACATGCGTGCATGTCTACTGCGCAGTTATTTTACGCGTGCGCGAGCACCAGCGCGACAGGCGTCTGCGTGTGCCGCGTTGGCCCTCGAGCTCAACAGTTTTGAAAGAATATGACACAAAAATCATTCGCTATCGCTATCGCTATCGCTATCATCGTACGTGAACGTTTTCTTACGATTAGTATTTGCCACGAGTGGGGGTAAATCATCCTCGTCGTCGCCTTCGTCGTCGTCGTCGTCGTCGCCATTCGACGTTCGTCCGCCAGCGGCTCGCGCAGCCGCCGCTTCGGCGTCTTCAACCAACGCGCGCGCTAAATCCGCCAAAATACACTCCTCTCCCGCCTGTTCGCCATCCGCGACCGCCACGGCGTCATCAAACTCACTCGGCCACGACCCATCGTTACGCTTTTTCAACTCTTTTATCTGCTCGCCGTACAACACGCGCACGAGCTCGCCCGTAACCTTGACGCCGTCGGCGTCCTCGTGCGCGTCCGCGAACGTCGCCACCACGTACGTGCCCGCGCGAAACCACATGATTTTGTTAAACTTTGCCGGCACGCGTATCAACGTCGTCGTTCCACCGTCACCGCGCGTCGTCGTCGGTGCGTCGTCGTCCGCGCCGCCCGTCGCATCGCGTCGCGGCTTGTACACCTCGACGAGGTTTGACCCGCGCAGCGCGCTCACGCGGCACACGCAGTGCGCGCGCTCAAGCGCAACGTCGCGTTCGGTCGCCATGTGTTGCACGTGCTTGCGTCGATGCGACATCGCGGCGGCGGCGTCCGCGGCGGCGTCCACGGCGCGGAGCTCGGCGACGCGAAGTGACGCGCGAGAGTTCCGCACAGGTGCGCGGCACACGTCGACGCCGTGGACGACGGACGGGGCGAGCGCGCGCGCGCACGCACACACGCACGGTCGAGCACGCGCGGACGCGCACGGTTGCGCGCGCGAGCGGCGCGCAGAGGCGCGCGCGTGGGCGGTAGGCGCGTCAGTCGTTCGACCGGTGCGGTGACCGTGGCAGCATGGATTTAGATTACGTACCGCTGAAATGCGTGGTCGTCGGCGATGGTGCGGTCGGGAAGACGTCAATGTTGCTGTGCTTCACGACGAATACGTTCCCTACGGACCACATGCCGACAATATTCGATAATTACTCGAAGAACGTACCCACGCGCGACGGGCGAGTGGTGAACCTCGGGCTGTGGGACACCGCGGGGCAAGACGAGTACGCATCGTTTCGACCGTTGTCGTACGACAAGGCGGATGCGCTGTTGCTGGCGTTTTCGTGTGATTCTCATGCGAGTTATGCGTCGATTGAGCAGAAGTGGGTGGCGGAGTTGCGAGCCAAGGCGCCGAAGACGCCGATTGTATTAGTAGGCACAAAGTTAGACTTGCGCGAGAGCGGGAGAGGACAAGTGACCAGGGCCGATGGTGAGGCGTTGAGGAAGAGAATAGGAGCCGCGGCGTATGTGGAATGTAGTGCGTTGACGCAGAATGGATTAGCTGGGGTGTTCGATACAGTGATTGACGTGCACTTGCGTCCCGAAGCGTACGCGGCCAAGCCGCAAGCCAGTTGTTGCGTGATTAGCTAAACGCGCGTGCAATATAGATAACTGTAATGTACCCAATAAACAGCTGGTCTGCTATTGCTACTGCTGCTTCTACTACTACTACTACTACTACTACGCGCTCACGACGCAGTGTCGCCTTGAATGCGCGCCAATAGCTTTGTCTTGACGGGCGTTTCGACGAAGCTAAAGCGCACCGCGTCCGCCATAATGGAACGAATATCTTCGAGAGTCAATCCAAAGTGCGTGTGTGCTATGGCACATTCGCGAGATAATGTTGTTCTAAATACCCACGTGTCATCCGTACATATGCATAGCGGCACGGCATCGCGGCGCAAGATCTTGAAATGGTGCGAGGCATAAGACTCGTTCGACTTGGTGAACACGTTCGAAGTCAAGCACAACTCCACCGGAATGTGCGAAGCCCGAAGCGCGTCGTAGCACGCGGCGTCGCGGACGGTGAACACGCAATGTCCCAAACGGTCCGGAGCCCACGAAATAATTTGCCGTTGTTCGTCCTCAGTGTTAGCTACTTCTCCGCAGTGCACCGCGATGCCCAATCCCGCATCTCGCGCGCGCTGTAAAGCGGGCTCATACATGTCCCATGACCCAGCTTTTGGATCACCGGAGACATCAATACCGACGACTCCTCGGTGACGATTTCGCAACGCCAACTCGATCGTCTCGTTTATTTTTGCGGCGGTATCGTCTCGTCCTCTATCGATACTCAATATGACGCGAGCGGTGATTTTCCCAGTCCCATCCCCACCGCCTACCCCGCACGCGTCTTCGATGCCATCAAGAACTGCCTCGACGTAAGTATCCTTTGTCACCTCTCGCTCGGGCGCGTTCTTCGGCGTCGTTCGCAATTCAACGTACAACGCGCCGTCAGCCTCAAAGTCCATAACCACCTCTCTCGCGATCCTTCGCACCGCCTCGCGCGTCGTACACACGTCGTGAATGAGCTTGAAAATCTCAAAACAGCTCATCAAATCACGAGGCGCGTCGAGCACTAACGCGCGCGCCTCCTCGCCCAATCCTCGCGCGCTGGCGAGCTCGAGCAGCGTGTCATCTCGAATACAACCATTAATGTGACAGTGCACATCGACGCCTACCGCCATGTCGCGCACCGCGGATGCGAAGCGCGCGCACGCGTCGCCGCTGGAAAACATAGTCGCTCGCCCGCGACGTTCCCCGCACCGCGCCGGCGCGTGCGATACTGGCGTCGTTCGGGCGGTCGCGCCGCCGCCAGCGCCATTGCTGAACGCGACAATGCCGACCCGCGCGCGCGACGATGACGACGCCGACGCGCCGCGCGTGACGGCCAAGCGACATAAAACGGATGAAGACGCTGTACTCGCCGCCGGGGGACGACGCATCGCGCCGACGGGGATCGGACACGGGTGTTTGCACGACGTCGTGCGACCGAAGAAGACGGGCGCGGCAGGGGGCGGTGGAACGTCGACGACTACGCGTGATGAGGGCGTCATCGCGTACCCCGATGCGCCGGCAAAGACGTATCCGTTCGAGCTAGACACGTTCCAGCAAAAGGCGGTGGAGGTGCTGGAGCGTAAGGAGTCGATATTGGTGTCGGCACACACGTCGGCGGGGAAGACGGTGGTGGCGGAGTATGCGATAGCCATGGCTATACGCGATGGACAGCGCGTTGTGTACACATCGCCGCTGAAAGCGTTGAGTAATCAAAAGTATCGCGAGTTGAAGGAGGAATTTCAAGACGTCGGGCTGATGACGGGGGATGTGGTTATCAATCCGAGCGCTTCGTGCTTGGTGATGACGACGGAGGTGTTGCGTTCGATGTTGTATCGAGGCGGTGAGGTCATGAGAGAAGTAGGGTGGGTGATTTATGATGAAATTCATTACATGCGAGATAGCGAGCGCGGGGTTGTGTGGGAAGAGTCCATTGTGTTGCTGCCGGATATGGTGAAGTATGTTTTTTTGTCGGCGACGATTCCAAACGCGCGGGAATTCGCCGAATGGGTGTGTAAGACGCATCATCAGCCATGTCACATTGTGTATACCGACTTTCGCCCGACACCGTTGGAGCATTATATTTTCCCTTCGAATGGTGAAGGTATTTTCTTAGTCATGGACCGCGCATCGAAGTTCAGAGATGGAAACTTTGAGCAGGCGGTGAACATTATCGCCGACAGTGGCGGCTCGGCGGCGGCGCGCGTCGCCAATCGAGCGAAAAATGGCGACGACGGTAAGAACGATACAGCAAATCAAGATATTTTTAAAATCATTAGGATGATTGTCGAACGCAACTACGATCCTGTGATTGTATTCGCATTCAACAAGCACGAATGTGAGAAGATGGCAAATTCGTTGCACAAAGTCGATTTATGCGACGAGGACGAGAAGAAACTCATCGACACAATCTATTGGAATGCCATGGACTCTTTATCGGACGAAGACAAACGTTTGCCTCAAGTAGCAAACTTGCCCAATCTTTTGCGGCGAGGTTTAGGCGTGCACCACTCAGGCTTGTTGCCAATTTTGAAAGAGGTGATTGAGATTTTGTTTCAGGAAGGTTTGATCAAAGTCTTATTCGCCACGGAAACGATGTCCGTAGGTTTAAACATGCCAGCGCGTACTGTGGTGTTCTTATCGCCGCGAAAGTTTGACGGCGCTGGTTTTCGGTGGATCACATCGGGCGAGTACATTCAAATGTCTGGACGCGCCGGTCGCCGGGGTAAGGACGATCGCGGTTTGGTCATTTTAATGATGGACGAACGCATGGATCCACCAGTGGCAAAGAATATGTTACATGGTCAGTCAGATTCACTAGATAGCGCGTTCCATTTGAGTTACGCCATGATTTTAAACCTCATGCGCGTCGAAGGTGCGGAGCCCGAGTCGCTCATTCAGTCGTCGTTTGCGCAATTCCAAAACGATAGAGCGCTTCCAGCATTAGAGGCGAAGGCTGCAGAGATTGAACGTGCACGTGATGCGGTGGTGATCAAAGACGAATCCAAAGTTGACGAGTACGTAAAACTTAAGGATGGGCTAGATGCGATGATTCGAGAACGTCGTATCGCGACGAACACGCCGACGTATGCGGTGCCATTTCTGCAACCCGGCCGACTCGTTCGGGTGTGTACCAAAGCCCCATCAATTGCCGGGTTGTCCGATGATGACGACGCTAGTATCAAAATTCCTGTGCCCGGAACGGAACCCGGCGAAGATGACGTCGTGTGGGGCATGATTACAGCGTTTGAGCGCATCGGCGGTGGTAGTAAGAGCGGAAAAGCGGCGTACGGCGTAGACATCTTGGTTCGTACGCGCGAAAATCGCGACACTAAAGTACCATCGATCTCGAAGAGTAAGGGTGATAGATTTGAGTTCGTTCAAGCTGATTTAGATGCTGAAGACACCGAGCCGAGGGTGATTCGTGTGCCGCTTGAGCAACTCGATGTTATGAGCAGCATACGCGTGTATTTGCCGAAAGACTTGCATCCTCGTGAGGCGAGAGATAGATGTATTAGTTCTGTCGGTGAGGTTTTGAAGCGTTTCCCCGAAGGGATTCCCATTCTCGACGCGGAAAAAGACATGAAGATTGATAGCGAGAATTTTACCAAGTTGATCAAGCGTATTGAGACTATAAAGGGTATGATGAAGAAGCATCCGGTTACGGAATCAGAGCAATTTGAGGCCCAGCTTGAGGCGCACGCAGAAAAACGCAAGCTGTCCATAGCTCTGAAGGACGCAAAGAGAGCTGCAAAAGACGCCGCTGGATTGATCAAGCGTAATGAACTAAAGCAAATGCGCCGCGTGCTCAAGCGTCTCGGCCATACCAGTGCTGAGGGCGTCGTGCAAACAAAGGGCCGCGTGGCGTGCGAGCTCGCTTCTGTAGACGAACTCGTCACCACAGAACTCATATTCAATGGCATGTTCAAAGAAGTCGACGAAAAAATGTTAGTTGCTTTAGTTTCATGCCTTGTATGGCGTGAAAAGTCCCGTGACACCGCCAAATTGAGCGAGGAGGCAGCAGAGGTATTTTCGCGCTTGAAGGATGTCGCCCGCAAGGTTGGCAAGCAAATGGTCGAGTGTAAGATGGGCGTCGATATTGAGGAGTACGTCGAAGGCTTTCGTTGCGAGCTCATGGAAATTATGCTCGCGTGGTGCAACGGTAACAAGTTTGCAGATATTATGAAGATGACTGAATTATTCGAAGGTTCAATCGTGCGTGCGATTCGCCGCGTCGAGGAAGTCCTGCGCCAACTCTCTGACGCTTGCCGGGTGATTGGCGAGACTGATCTTCAGGAAAAGTTTCAGAGCGCCAGCGAGTTGGTTCGCCGCGATATCGTATTCGTGGCGTCTCTTTTCTTATAGTAGAATCGCGTGTAAGGCACATTAGAAAATTTTTAGAAACCGAATTTCGACTCGTTTACAAGAAAGCAAGCGCACGTCGTCTAACAACAATACGCAAAATTTCTAGTTATAAGTGAACATGCCACCACGTGCGACACATTCGTCAACCCCCCACTAAGCATATTACCAAGCACACGCTTACGCAGACTTGGAACCAGAGCGAAGCTTCGCCTTTTGGATGCGGTTAAGCTTCTTCGGTTCAGCCTCACGCTTCACGGCTTCAACCTTCTCACTGAGCGTAAGCTCGACGTGGCACGGGGAAGACATGTACGGGTTGATACGACCGTGCGCACGGTAGGTACGACGGCGCTGAGCGATAGCCTTGTTCACTTGGATGTGGTTCACGCTGAGGGATTCAATGTCCAAGCCCTTGGTCTGTGGAAACGCGCGCAAAACGAAAGGCAAAGGTTAGTCATCATGCGAGTATTTTTTTCGGGTCACGCGCGCGCGCGATTCAATTTCGACGACGAACACGCGAGAAAACAATAACGCAATAAATGCATCAAATATTTCCCGCACGCCCGCATTTACGAGGCGCGTCGATCGCACGCCACCAGCCGCGATACGACGATGGGTACGTTCCAGGGTTTCGCAATCAACACGTACTTCCGCGTTGGACTTCGCGTTCTCCAAAAGCCCAAGCAACGCCTCCGCGCACTTCTTCGGCCAGCGACCTTGGCCGTTCGTAGAACCTTCGTTCTTCGCCTGCGCCGTGCGCCCAACACCACCGCAGAAGCGACGGAAAACGACGCATCGCTTCATCGCGACGACATCCTTCAAGTATTGCTGCGCAGCCTCGAGTTGCATGCCCTTGAGCATCATGCACGTTTCGCGCATGTTCTTGAACGAGATGCGAAGGTCCGACGCGCGGGCCTTGGCAGACTTTTCCGCATCAGCGGGTTCTCTCGCGTACTTGACCATCTGTAACGTCGCGCACGACACAACACGGCGAGGTTAGCGTTCGAGTTCAAGTCTTTTAGGGTCTCTCGCGATCGCGTCGATACCATCGGCGTGCATCTCCCGCCCGAGTTCCGTCGTCGCGACGCGCACTATGCGTGCAATGCCTGTCTGCGGCGTCGCGTGGAGCGTTTTCGATCGATTGCGGTCGACGTACCTGTGCACGTTGGTGGAGTTGCGGCTTGAAAAGAGGGAGTCGGCGTCGCGATGCGCGCGTTTCGCTCGCGATGCGCCTGGGTCGTCTGAGCCCTAGCTCGATAAAGATTTATGTATCGAATGTGAGGTTTTTAAACGTATTGCATGTACATTAAGTCTGTATAGTACTTACAAGACGCGACTCGCGACTCGTATGCATATAGAACATATCGAGTCATACTACGCCCACGCTTCGCCCCCGTGGCATCGAAAAGGAACGTTTGAACCAACGGCGCACGCAGCCGCGCGGGCGCGGACGCGACGTGAATTCGCGCCGTACGACCGTCGCGCGTCTCGCTGCCGGCGCGAGCGAACACTCGCGTTTCGCGCGCGTGTATACGGTTTCATCATCGCGGTGTGCTGAGGGTACAGGCGCGGGATGACGAGCCAAGATGCGTCCGGGGCGAACAGCCCGGCGCACCGGCATCAGTCGCTGTTGGCGACGCTTCGACGGCTTGAGCTCGGTGGTGCGGGTGAGAGTGATCGCGAGCGAGCGCGCGCGAGCTTGCGGACCAATCGCGCGAGGTTGCGCGAGGTTCCGTTCTTCGAAAAGCGAAGCGCGGAGGATGCACAAAAGGTGATGAGCGGAGAGGTGCGACTGTCCAACGGGGCGAGCGTGCGCTTGGGTGAGCTCGATGTAGAGAACGCGTCCAAGCTTGCGATGGCCTTGGATATTAATGAAGTGGTGTGTGTGGAGCTCATCGTGGCGGCTATTGAAAATGGGGCAAACGCCGAAGATGTTGGGCCGGCGGCGGTTGGGATTTACTTGCGCGAACGCGCGGCGGCGCTCGAGTCTTTGCTTGTCGTTTTGCGCTGTGCCGATGGCACTTCGCCAGTAGATGCGGTAATGGATGGGGAATTAGTGGATTATGCCGAAGAGTTGCTCAAGGATGGCACACTTTTCGATCGTTTAGTGAAACTCGTGACGGCACCACCCCCAGGTGGGCCGTTTCTCGTTGCTCCAAAGCAAAACGAGCTAGCACTCGCCCACGGCGCGCCGCCAGTGGCTGATCAGCGTGCGTTAGGACCGCTAGATAAGCTCGTTGATATTCGGGGTAGACCTATTTTGCGTCAAGAGTGCGTCGCTCAGGAGAGAAGACTCGTGGTGGAGTGTCTTTTCCACGCCGCTCGAGTCGTGCCACCTTCAAGCGCAAACGCACAAGAACTGTTGGTGTTGGCGGGAAAGTCAGCAGAGGCGATGAAAAACGTAGATGGAGTTGCGCCAGAAGACTTACCGATGGGATATGGATCGATTTTCGCTGCTGCGGCGGCATTCACTCCAGTCTTGTCAGGAGTTGATGCAGCGGTTGTCAAAACGGAACTCGCAAAGGCTACATCGACTACAGTAAACTCTGCCAACGCGCCGCCACTGTTTTCGTTCATTCGATTTGCTTGGTGTGTATTAGCTCTAGACCTTGGCTTAACCGAGGCGGAGGAGGGTATTAAAGAAAGTTTGAAGAATGACGCATTCGAGGCTATTGCCAAGGTGTTGAAAACTGGTGCATTCCAAGACGACCATCCCGTGGCCCGCAAACAAAATCTCGAGATGGTGCACGCGATCTTGACGCGTTACCTTCACCATAACTTGAGGAAAACGGCGCTGCATAGAATGCTCACGGATGGCACTGGCGTTAAGCCACCAGTGGTTGAGAACGGTATGACCATTGAAATTGACCCGGCAAAGCCCATGGCGGATTTGTGCGCTTTGCTAGCGGAAATCTACAGACAAGCACCAGACTTATCTGCGAAATGTAGTAGCTTGAAGAGTTTCCTTGAAATTGCTGGCGACGGTGAGCACTCTGTTGGTTCGTTAGTAAAGCTTCTCGAACTGTGCACTACGATAGCGCAAACAAGCGAGGGTGCACGTAGTATTTTTGAGCTCTTGCAACGAAGCCAGGGCGCTGCGAACTGGGATAGGCTGTTAGGAGCGCTCATAGGATATGTTCAGCGTTTCATGTCTAGTCCAGAGGATTTGATTGATGCTGGGGAGGAGTACGATCCTTACGAGGGTGAACCCGAGATGAATGAAGCCGACGCCGAAGGCTTGCAAGCCTATCTCGCAGTTTTCAAAGCTGTCATGGAGAATGCTGAGAAGTCTGACGCCCTTCACTGGTTGATGTGGCTTGAGCATAGAATTGGTGCAGCGTTAATGGATGCTTTGTTGCAGCTTTACGTGAATCCAGTACCGTTGACGCTCAAGGCTGCATTGCTCGACGCAATCAGCGCGCTCTGTTGGGATCCAAATGTCGCATCTGATGTATGGCAGTTGCTTGATCAAGCCAACGTTCTTCCGAATCCGATGCAAACAGGCATGCTTCAGTCTATGTCAACGCAGCGCTCAGATGTCTCATACATATATTCTCTTGTCGAACCGCAAGAACAAGCGTATACGAGCACAGCGGGATGGTTGCGTCTGATTTGTCGGCTTCTAGTCGTGTCAAAAGAAGGAAACTGCGGACCGAGCTCAGACGGCGCGACGCCAGCATGGTACCACTGTCGATTTATCCGAGAAAGAATATTTGGTGAACTTGTTTCGCGGGTGCATAAGGATCAGACCGAACGTTGGATGATGACGAGAGACTGTATAGACCACTTTTTGTTTGTCTTGCATCTGTATCAGGAAACGCTTTCTTCTGATGTCGCGCGGGACGAAATTGAAATGCTGATACCGTCAACGAGCGATACTTTAGCCCTAGAATACGGAAGCGGGCAGTCAAACGCATTAGCATTACGCGATGCGAATGGATCGCATCACGCGCTGGACAAACCCGGCGTTCCTGGGTCGGAGCTTCTCGTTGACTTTTTGACGTCTGGTAAAACGTTCAACATCGTCATGAACATATTATCAATAGGGACGGAAGCGTTGAGTTTTGAACGCCACACACAGCACGGCGCTGCCTTAGAAGATTGTGTACTTGGTGCGCTGCAAATGATTGAATACATATTGTCAATCGATGAGTATGCGGTGGCGAAACTTCGTGAGAAGAACAAGGATGCAATTTTCTATAAAACGCTCGACGAGATATTGACGAACGATATGCACCAGCTGGCGAATGTGTTAGGGTACGTGCAGTACAAGTTCAACCCCGCGATTCCTCTCACTGCGTTGAAGATCACACAAGTGCTGTGCCGACGCGTTAAGCACATCGTCATGTTCTTGCCATCAGCCTCTCGGGCCGCAATCGTTGAAGGATGCGCTAGTTGCTTGGAGCTCGCTTTCGCTACTGTCCCACCATCTGGCGACGACGATGAAGATGTCGTCGGTTCTCTGGACCCGAATGTGGCGAATGTCATCGACTGTGCCATGATGGTTTTTCAGTTATTGCATGAAAACTTGGGACAGGATGGCACAAATTTTGCTCATCTTCTGCTTGGGTTCGACCTCACGGGGGCATCAAATGAAATTGAACTGGCGCCTTTCACTGAGTTTAATTGTTTGAGTGTTCTGCTCGAGCTTTTAGAAGCGGCGCCGCCTTCTATGCACGCCACTGCTGTTTTGCCATATACGGCGCCAGAAATGGCTGCCGAGTTGCTCTTCAGGCTCGCGTCGAGCCCGTCTACTTCGATGCCGACGGTGGCGTTGATGGGACACTGGCCGCCGCACGCGCCCACTTTAGCGTTAGCCGAGTTGCTTGCCGATGCGCTCCACACTGAACTCCCATCGGCGCCATTGAAGCGTCGATCTGTGATGCATCATCGCGCGAGTATCCTCCGTTTGTGCGCCATCGTCTTGGACGTTCAAGCGTCCAAAAATATCACGCCTCAGACCGCACCAAAGGTTGTGCTGGATATCATGAGCACTATTCTCGACAATGGCCGCGAAGGCTCGAACGTACGGCCTCAAGATTCTGCTATTGAGCACGGGCAGTTTGCCGTCTTAGAGTTGCCTAAGAGCGTGACGCACATTTCAGAAAGATGTTCAGAACATTTTGTGCGCCAGTCGCTCACTCCCGAAGTTGAGCAAGCCAGAGATGAGATTTCAGCGCAGCAGTTGTTGGATGATTCTCGAAACGTATCCGAAGGTGGTATCTACGCCACGAACAGTCATGGCGATAAAATCATAGACGCCGATGTTGTGAAGCAGAAGCTTCGCGCTGAATGTAAACGTCTTGAGTCAGAGCAACACGTGCACGCAATGCGAGCGGAAGCCGTTGCATTCATTCGAACTCGTCACAACTTGGGTGTTGACGCCACGATGAAAATCGTCGTGGCGAAGAACACGGTCGTCGAAGACGCCACAGCGCGCTCGGAATTATTCAAGGCTTGGGAGCGCCTCGTTACGGTTGCCGTGACGAGAGGCCTGGCTAGTTTTGTCGCCTATTTCGATCTTCAATCCACGTCAGCGCCAGGACACGTCATTGACGACACGCCAATGAGCCCGCACAGTATACTTTTCGAGCTCGTTGACGGTATTTTGTCTGGTTTGTGCGAAGCCGAGCCATTTGGAGGCGGTTCGGATGCCGCCAAGGTAGCACCTTTCTGCCGGTTGGTACATATGATTCTGTCTCAACTTAGAATACTGGGTGATCGGGATCGCTCCAAGGGTAAAGTGTCGGAGATGCTCGCGCCATCAAAGTGTCGAGCGTTGCTTCGTAGTCTCAACGCGTGCTTGCTCCATCGATCTCCAGTGCCCCAAGTGTCCAGACTCGACATCATCGGCGCGCTGCTTCAATACCTGGCGTACTGTCGACCGGATGCCGATGGATTGAGTCCAGTGACAAAACGAGGTCAATCAATGGCTGATTTGTCGTTTTCTCACACCATGGATGTTGACATTGAAAAGGGCAATGCCGCGATCATTCAAAGAGACGCCACGGCTTTGGTTGATGTGATCTCTCGGGATGCGCTGGAAGGCTCAAACGATACCAAGGCCATTACATTGGCGGCGTTAGAAGCCATGGTTGCTGTATGCGCCGGCACTGGCGTCGGTGGCATCGAAGTTTTGCTATTACAGAACGGCGTCGCGCAGGCGTGCCTCCACGGCCTCGAGACGGTGTCCATGCCAGACTTAGTCATGAACACCCCGCGAGCGGCGTCACAGTCCAAGGCTATTGAAGCATCACTTTCGTTGCTTTTACGCATGGCACAAAGTGAACCGGCTCAAATGATCGCGCTTGGTACGATTGTTGCACTCACGAATTGCCGTGCGATCGACGCTTACGCTGACATCCACAGCTCATCAGCTGCTACTGCAACCATGCAAGCTGATTTGCCATATTCTGAGCTCCCCATTCCGCGAGCGCGTCATCATAAGCTTCTCGTGAACGTTCTGCGTTTAGTGGGCAGCTTGCTGGCTGCGTCTCCATCGACGGCTCCAGTGCCAGCCTCGTCGCCGTCGGCAGTGTATCAAGGTGTCATCGTACAAAGTGCTGGTATCCCCGAAGTCACCGCGCAAACGTTCGCGTTCGTTGAAGCACACTATGCGGTGATCCATCGCGTGCTTGCGGATCGAGCGACGAGACCGCATCTCGCTGATTTGGCTGAGCTCGACGCCACTGTGAACCTCGTCACGCGTTTGCTCAAGGGCCCAATTTTACCAGATCCCAAGCTTCGATTACAAGGCGCGCTCGACGTTCTCACGGTGACCGTATGCTCGGAGAATAATAAGTACTCCAAGTACATTAAGACGACGCTCGGACATTGCAGTGCAGATGACGATATGGTTCTTGCTGGTTCAAACGATGTGTACGCCGTCGCCGCGGCGGACCGTATGTACCAACGCTACGTCAACGTTCGCAGCATGATTTTGAGCGCTCAGCGAGTGATGGTGAACAAGGGCCTGACTGCATTTACGTTTGAAGCGTCCGATGGTATTATTGGCGATGAGCGACCGACCATTCATATGTTTGCCACAATGGTGTTGACGCTCGCGTTGGAGCTCTCGCGCGCCGCCGAGGCGAGAAAAAATGCTTTGAAAGATATCGAGCATGGCAAAATTCTGCGATCGTTGAATATGAACGAGAACGATCTTCTCGCCAAAGCGGCGGCGATTGAAGGTGATATTCGAACGCTCGTGATTTCTGTGGAGAATGTCCTTGAAGTGCTCTACGCGCACTTGCAACCGAGCGCGCAGCACGGCGACGACGATAGCATCGTCGCTCCTAGTGGCGAGCTCAACACCGGTAAGCGATCCCAAGAGTTGGGCCTACTGGCATCGTTCATGGTTCCAGCCTTGCAGTCTTTAGTCGAAATGGACAAACCCACGCTCGGTTTAGAGACTGAGTTTTTGTCGATGATCGCGACGCGCGTGCGAGACGCCATCGCCGCCCAACCGAACGTGATGTCAAGAAGTCGATTCGGCATCGCTTAGAACGAAACGAATCGAGTTAAAATGGTAATTCTATCATAAATGTACACTAAATATCACATCTAAGCGATCGATTGTGCCTCCACGCTCGCGCCGCGCTGTGGCTTGCGGCGTTTCAATAAGTGCGCCTCCACGCGCGTCTTGCAGCCCATTGGCTCGAGATCTTCGGGTGCATTTTCGTACGACGACAACAGACTTGCGCCCTTGATGTTACCTGCTCGTCGTATGAGCGTGTTTCGCCACACGTACGGGTTCACCTTTGTCCTGATGAACTTCATAATCGGAAACAAAAAATCCTGTTCGGTGTCGAATGTGTTGTGATCGCGTCCCTCTTGAATGTACAGACTTATCGTCGCCGGTTTGGGCTCTGGCGCGGGCGACTCTGCGGCTATCGCTTCCTTTTCACGTCTCGCTTTGGTATCCTTCACCGTCTGCGCGAGCTGAAAGCTATGGCTGTGAGGAATGATTTCATCCAAGTCCCCGTGTATGAGCAACACTGGACACGCGACGTCGACGACGTTGCGTTCAGTGTTCCAACGATCAGCCAACAAGTAACTCGCCGCGCCAACGTATACTTTCGCAATCGCACGAATCGACGTGTACGGCGAGTGCAAAATCAACGCCGCCGGTGGGCCGCCTTGAATGGACATGAGACGCGCCAACCACGTCGCCGGCCCGGTACCGATGGATCGCCCGAGGACGATGATGCGACTTTGCGGCGCGTGTAGAAACTTCACCACATATTTCACCGTAGCTTTTAAGATCGCATTCACGTTTTGCTCGTGCGCGACGCCATCCACGACGCCGTATCCGGGAAACTCTGGAATGATGACGTGCGCCTTCAACCCGACGGCGATCTTCGTCGCCTCGCTCACGCAATCCCCAACATCGCACGCGTTCCCATGCGCATACACAACAAAATACTGCCCGTTCGCCTTATCGTCCCCACTATCCGACGTCACCGTGCGCACGATGCGCATCGCACACGTCGTCAACCCTTCCGACGACACGCCGTCGCCCGCGCCGCCCCCCGGGCCGCACGACGCCCCCGACGCGCGTCGCTCGCACACCTCCAACGCCACCAGCGTCCGCACGTACTTCACCCCAGGCTCCACGGGATCATCCACCGTGCCCGCAAACGGCGCCCCAGACCAATCGTACGACGACGACGACTCCATAGACGCCTCGCCTCGCCCGCGCGCGCGCGCGCCCCGCCCCGGAAACATCACCCCACGCGCCGGATCACAATACGCCGCGGTAAACCACGCCAACGCCCCACTCGTACTCGTCGCAATCGTCGCCACGCGCGTCCGCGCATCCTCGCCCGAATGCACCGCACCGATCGCCCCGTCTCTGCGCCGCAGCGCCGACCGCCGTCCCCCGCCGCCCCCATCGCGCTGGATGACGACGCCGCCGTCCCCCGTCGCCCCCGTCGCGCCTCCACCGCGTCGCGTCGGGCCACGAAGAGCTCTCGCCTCCGCCTCCGCGTCGTCGTCATCGTCCAGCGCGAACGTCACCGATCGCGTCACCGCCGTCGCCGTCGCCATCGCGATCGAATCCGCGGCACCCGCGCGCGCGACGCC
>Ga0181562_10000511_pt1 | contig 32040 bp, 30 predicted proteins | sample 011ome_26_FD_139344 | JGI IMG/M metagenome (GOLD analysis project Ga0181562, IMG submission 139344) | Coastal salt marsh microbial communities from the Groves Creek Marsh, Skidaway Island, Georgia - 011511BT metaG (megahit assembly) | ecosystem: Environmental > Aquatic > Marine > Intertidal...
ATTTTAAAAATGGTTGTAATATTGCAGCCACTTTTGGTCCCATAGCTCAGTTGGTTAGAGCATCTGACTCATAATCAGAGGGTCCTTGGTTCGAGCCCAAGTGGGACCACCCTTAAAGCCCTTCTTTATTGAGGGGTTTTTTTATGCCTTAACATTACTTCAAATTTAGTGAAAAAACACAACAACTGTCTCATTACTGGCAGTAAATAGGCAGTTAATTATTCTTCTTTTGACATTTAATAGCATGTTTTTATGCTTCTTGTACATGTTCAAGCAGCTTAGAAACCCTCTTAAAACGCCCCCAAAGTGTCTTAAAATAGTCTTCATTTAAAGGTTTTGTAGTGTCTGTAAATATATTGTGTTGAGGTAACCAGTAGGTCTGCAAAACTCTTAATTGTATATTGTTTCATAAAACTGCACTACATATGGTATGTTAGGTAACGAAAATAGTATAATTGTATGAACTTTAAGTGGACGAGCATATTAAAAACTATTATTTTTATTTTAAGAATTCAGGATAATATCAGTTAACTAAACATTTAATTTTGTTACATTTGAAGTATAAACCAATTTAACTATGAAGAATTTTATTTATTTATTTTTAGCTGTAACAATCTTTTCTTGTAGCAGTGACAGTGATGAAAGCTCAAACGACAATGACAATATAACATCTTTGGCAGGAAGATGGAATATAGCTTCCTTAGTTTATTTAAATGGAGAGTCTGGAGATTTAGAGGAAACTTGTGCAAATGAAAATTATTTTATCTGTAATGATAATTCAGGTACAATGTTTTTCCATTTCAACGAAGATACTGATGGTAGCATCATAGACTGCTTTCAATCTAGTTCTGATAACTTTTCTTACACTAACTCCGAAGATAGCTTCACTCAGTTTGTGTTTACTCCTGAGTCAGGAGGTCAATTAATAGCTGAGCTTTCTGATGACAGAAATAATCTTACATTTACTGATGATACTGCTACTCAAACTTTTACTAGGGAATAATTTTACAGAATAATGATATTATTTTCTAGATAATAATTTGGAAGTAAATGTAGCATCAGCTTAAACACTTCCTAAGCCAAACTTCACAAACTGTAATCCTAACTAAAAACTAACAATCTTAGTAATCTGTAATGGTAATTCATTAGCTTCTACTTTATAGCTTCCATTGTCTGTTTTAAGCGTGTATTTAAGCAGTTATGTTTGTTTTATTGATTCTATTCCTTTAAAGCTATTTTAAAGGCTATAAACTTACCTTCAAGTTAAACTACAATTTTTATCACTTACAGAGCAGATTAATGAAATTTTTAAGTGCGTTGTATTGGTTAAAGTAAAGTAGGCATATCTTCTTCCTTCAGTTCAGCTATTTCTAAACCTCTTGTGTAGTAAAACATAAATTTCTTAAATTTGAAGTATAACATAATCTAATTATGAAAAAACTACTCCTACTCTCTGTCTTTCTTATCTTCGCTTGTAAACAAAGTGAAAAAACCTCAACTGAAGAGCTAGCGTTTAACCCTAATATTGAATTAATTAGCGCTCAAGCATCTTGTGGTATTTGTATGCTTAATATGGAGGGAGATAAATGTGAATTAGCTGTGGTCATTAAAGGTGATAAGTATTATGTTTCAGGGGCAAATATTGATAGTTTTGGAGATGCTCACTCAAAAAATGGATTTTGTAATGCAATAAGGGAGGCAGAAATTCAAGGTCGTATAATCAATGATAAATTCAATTTAACTTATTTTAAATTTAAAAAATAAAAAAAGTTTTAATCCTCTCTGCTTTTTTCTTCTTTGCTTTTAGTAGCGATGGTGAGATTTAAATTCCGAAACGACTAAAGTTGCCCATTCCGTCGCTATCAATATTATCTACTTCTTGGTTATAATTATTTTCTTTCCTTTGTTTTTTTGTACCATAGAATATGTTCCAAACTAAAAAATAAACATAAACAACAAAAATTATAAACCCTATAATAAAAATACCTAAGTCCATTATTTTCTTCTTTGTCTTATGGCTATTGCGAATAGTAAAATTGTCCCAGGCCAATGAGCTGAATATTGCGCCTCCTCAACTTTGCCTAAATACCCTAATGATACCGAGTAAACTAGACATATGAATGCAAGAATAACAGGATACCATTTATATATAAAATTTTTAACCATAATTTATTATTTTTAAATATTATACAATAATAAAGTTAAAAAATTTATAATTTGTTAAATTATAATTAAATTATTTGTAGTAATATAAAAATCATGGTGCTCATTTGACATTTTAGCTTTTCTTAAATCACGTTGGTGTAATCTTATTGTTCATTAAATATTTTATTAGTTTTAATTTGCAAGTAAATTTCTGTATATTTGGAATGAACCATAATTAAAATATATATTATGAAAATTAAAACAGGTTGTGTGGGGTTTCATGTGGCGTTTAAAGTGCCAAATAATGACACCGAAAGAATGGAAACCTTTCTAAACACACATGAATCATTCATGCGTGAAACGCATCATATCGATGGGGATGTAGAGCCTATTATTCTATGTTATGCCGTAATGAAAAGTCCAGAGTTCAACAATCCACTAGACCCAACTAGTGGAGAAACAGGCCATACGTTATATGGAATTACAGAAATATATAATGGGCCAGAGGGCGCTCAAGCGCATATGCAACTAGGACAACAAAGAGCAGAAATGTTTACGGAGCTTATAAACTTGACTGGGCAATATTGTGTCAGTGGAATATTAGGAGCGCCTGTTGTTCGATCTATGTAAAAAAATTAAAAATCAATTTTACATCATAAAAAAATATAAGGCATAAAAAAACCCACTCAAATGAGTGGGTTTTTTAATTGTTTTTGAAAAACGTATTATGCTTTCTTCACAAATGGAAGACCTGTTTTTTCATTTTCAACAATCTTTTTCCCAGCAGGAAGATCACACGAGTTTGAACGCTCATCTTTTGCGAAATAGTAAATTGTTTGGTTTCTTCCACCTTTCAAGACAACGTCTTTAGTGTGTAAATAATACGTTTTTCCTTTGCTATTTTTAAATGAATATCCCATAATATAATTTTATTTTAGTCTAAATTACAAAAATTACTTTGGTAATACCAAAAAAATTATCAGATAAATACCATTTTTCTTAAGAAGTAGAGCTAATTGTTAATAAAATCCAATATTTTTGAAAAAATAAGCTCCAAATCTCGTGGCATTTCTGGAATTTCCCACGGATGTTTAGCCCCAAAAACATGATCCCCACCCCTAACTTTATAGATGATGCTTGGCTTGCTCCATAATTTTAATTGATTTGCTTCAAAAAAAGGTACAGTAGGATCTGCATCTCCATGAACAATAAGATGTGGAATACTAATTTTTGTGGCCGCATTTTCTATACTTAATCGATTTTCATGAGCTATAAAATCTTGATAAAACTGGTAGTTGTGTGGCATTTTTTGTTTTGTTCGGCCGTTTTCAATAAAATACACCCCTTTTTCCTGCCAGTTTTTTAGGGCTTCCCCTTGTGGAAATCTTGATTTATAATCACTTACTCCTGCTAGGGTAATTAGTTTTTTTACTCGAGAATCTTCTGATGTTTTAATTGTAACAACTCCTCCACCTCTACTGTGCCCCATTAAAATAAGGGTTTCAACATCCAATGCAATGTGATTTTTATAGCTGTTGGAAACCATTTCTATAACAGAATCTAAGTCATCAAGTTCTTTGGAATAGTTGTTTTCAGCAAAAGCGGCCAAATCTGGAAAATCTACGGGCTGAGTCACAGTTCCTCCATTGTGAGAAAAATTAAACTTTAAAAAAGCAATACCTTGTAAAGCAAATGCCTCTGCTAATAAATTCCATGCACCCCAATCTTTAAACCCTTTGTAACCGTGACAAAAAATAATTAGAGGGGCTTTTTGTATTGTATCGTTATAAAATAAATCGTATACAATAGAGCGCTTTTTTACTCTTATGAGTTCTTTATTTAATGCCTTTACAATCATACTTCTTTTTCTAAAAATGGCAATTCGGGATCAAACAATTCGAGAAGTAGGCTTTTCATCTCGTTTTCAAAAGCTTGCAAAACCTCTGATGTGATATATTGTTGCTTAGAAGCTCCCAAACCTGATTTGTTCTTTTTAGTAAAATTTATAACCCTTGCTTTGAGGTTCTTAAATGAATAAATTCCAGCTACAGTTAGGCCCTCAAATGGTTGCCTTTTGCTTAAAATATAGGCATACATCAAAACCTGAAAGCTCTTGTTATGCTTCTTGTAGTCCTTTGTGATTTCATCCCATTCAATCAAATTCAAATCTATTTGCGAAACTTTTGAAGTCTTATAATCAATAATGCGCTGAGTCCCATTGCAAATATCAATACGATCGACATTTCCTTTTAATTTTATTGGAAATTCAAACTTAGGATATTGAAAATCAAATTCCACCGTCTCTTCAATAGATTGAATTAGGACTTCGTTTCCCTCTTTTATAAACTGAATTTCTTCATCTATAAAACTATGAATATACCGTTTCGCAATTTCATAACTAATAAAATTTTTACCCGTCGAAAGATCGCCTTCCTTATAAAGTTTTTTAAAAAAATGATATACTGTGTCTTGAATTTTTGGTTTGAGGGCCTCAAGTTTAGAAACCTCTAATTTATGACCAACAAAATTGGAGTAAAATTCTTTTAAAGTAAAATGAATCACACTACCAAAAGTACTGGCCTCTATGCTTTCTTCTAATTCATTGGGTTGTTCTATCCCAAGAATCTTGTAATTATAAAAATCAATAGGATTTCTTATGTATTGCCCAAGCGATGAGGGAGAAAAACCCTCTACTGCAATAAATTTTAGTTGCTCTATAATTTGTGGCGTTTTTATAACTTCTTGCAGTTTTAAATTTTGTGTAGAAATTTTTGGAACAACAATTTGATGTTTGAGGTTGTGAAGCCCTTCAAATTGTAGCTGCGCAATAAATCGACTTGGCTCTCCTCCATTCAATACGTCTGGTTCAGTATTATAAACAAGATGAATATTTCTAGCACGCTGCAATAGGCGGTAAAAATGATACGTATATATTGCGTCTTTTTCTTTATATGTTGGGAGACGGTTTTCTATCTTTACGTCAAAAGGGATAAAAGAATTTTGTGTTTTCCCTGCAGGGATAATCCCTTCGTTTACAGAAACTAAAATAACCGTTTCAAAATCTAAAACACGAGATTCCAACATCCCCATAATTTGCAATCCTTTGAGTGGCTCTCCTTTAAAGTCTAAAGTTTCTTTATTCAATAATTCTCGATACAAACCATGAAGCGTCTTAATAGAATTTATATAAGAATAAGTCGCATCTAAATGTTCAATTTGATTGAATAATTCTAGGAATCTTAGTAAATATTCCTTGGGTAAAAACTGTTTCCCTTTTTGAGCTTCATAAGATTTCTTTAGCTCAAAAATTAAGGCTTTAAATTGTTTTAAAGCATGTTTAGGTTGGTTATTCCAAGGTTCAAAAATAAGCTTAAACATTGACTCTAATTTAGGGGCAAAACCTATTAATTGATTTAGAGTGACTTGTGTATAGTTCTGATGTTTAATGGTCTTAAAAACATTATTGAGTTCAAGGGTATGATTTAAAAAAAATGGTGCAATAAAAGGGTGTGATAATAGCCCAATCACATCTTTATGATTATAGGTTCTAAAAGACGAACCCTGAAGTTGAAACCATTGTTCAATAAAAGAGGCAAATGGAATTTGACGCAGTGGCAAGCCCATTGTAACATTGATGTTCTCAATTTGTTTTGGAATCGAATTTAAAATTGGCAAGAGTAAGGACTCATCTGCTAGGACTAAAGCAGTGTTTTCAAGAGCATTTTCTTTGTATAAATCATCTAGAAGCTCTCCAATATATTTAACCTGACTAATATTTTTTGGGGTACCAGTAATTTGAATTTTTTTATGACTTTGATAATTTTTTATAGCCCAATTAAATTTATGTGTTTTAAAAAACTGCCACTCCTTTTTGTATTGCCGAATAAAATGCCCTGCATCATGAATAGGGCTATCTAAAAAAATGTGGTCTATATCCCAATAAATTTGTGCACGCTGTTGTTGTAACAACTCTTGAATAATGATAGATTCTGAAGAATTAAGGGCATTAAACCCTAAAAATATATGTTCGCCTCGACTCGTATTTTGAATATAATCTTCAAGGTTTTCTACAGCAGCTCTATACATTAAACCCTGATACCCCACACCTTTGTCTGTCAATTGTTGGTTGAAGCTGAAATAATACTCTTTTATTTGTTGCCAAAAATATAAGTACCCTTTTATCATTTTGGTGGGATTGGGGTCCAAAGACCAATGGTTCATTTTTTGAACTTCACTGATATAATCAAATATTTTTGGTGGTGAAACTAAGTATCTGTCAATTTCATTAAAATCCTGTACTACAATAGTAGCCCATTTTGAAAATTGATCAAACGGTTCTACTTTGTCCTTTGGGGTGAGGCTTTTGTAAACACTATAAAATTCGAAAAGAAGCTCTATTGAACTTATTTTTCTTAACTGAGATAGCTCTTCAATAAAGGATTCAATAGAACATATTTCTGGTAAAAAACTAGCCTTATCAATATAATTTGATAATTCTTGCTTCAAAAACAGACCTGCACGTTTGTTTGGAAGTATAAAGGTTAATCTTGATAAATCTTTCTCTTGATTTTTCAGTTCTTTGAGTATGTCCGAAATGAAGCTTCCCATACCCTAAAAATAAAAAACGCCTCGCAAAAGCGAAGCGTTTTTAAATTTATTTTTGAGATTTAGAAAATTAATTCGCCAATTTTACCTCAACACGTCTGTTCGTTGCGCGTCCAGCTTTTGTGTTATTTGAAGCAATTGGTGCTGTTTCACCATATCCAACTGATGTCAATCTTGAAGCGTCAACACCGTTAGTAGTTAAATAAGACACAACTTTTGCAGCTCTCGCCTCAGAAAGTTTCTGATTAAATTTCTCTGATGCTGTACTATCTGTATGTCCTTCCACAACAAAATTTGCTTTTGGATATTCTTTAAGAATCGCCACGATTGCTTGAAGTGTTTCGTTTGCAGCTTCCTTAATATTTGATTTCCCTGTATCAAAGTTGATTGTTCTTGCATAGCTAGTCAACTGAGCTTGCACTTCTTCATTGGGCGCCTCAGGGCAACCATTGTTTGCAACTGTACCAGCTTCATTTGGACATTCATCGTCTTTGTCTAAAACTGAATCGCCGTCAGTGTCAGGCCAAGGACATCCACCATTTGCTACATCTCCTGCAACAGCTGGACATTTATCTTCAGCATCTGCAACACCATCGTTGTCTGCATCTGGACATCCGTTTAAGGCAGCAACGCCTGCAACGTCTGGACAATTGTCTTTATTGTCAGAAATGCCATCGCCATCTGTATCTGGACAACCATTGAATTCTGCTAAACCAGCAACGTCTGGACATGCATCTTCTGAATCTTGTATACCATCACCATCAGTATCTGGGCAACCGTTAAATTCTTCTAACCCTGGCACTTCTGGACATGCATCTTTTTTGTCATAGATACCATCACCATCTGTATCTGTTCCTCCAAAATTCAAAGCAAGACCTAAAGAGTGTTGAAAATGTGTTGTCCCATAATCTAAGAAAGTATGCTTATAGCTTGACTGATATGTTAAGCCAAGGTTGTCAGAAAACCAATAAGAAAGTCCTAAAGTTCCATTTATTGTTGCAAAACCAATATTAGCGTCTGCATCTCCTCCAGAATTATTATTATATGGACCTTCTTGAAGCCAAGAATAACCTCCACCTAAACCAACAAAAGGTTCAATTTTGTCCAATCCTAAAACCTCTGACAAACTATATTTTACAATTCCATCAAGAGCATAATAATTTAATTCGCTAACCTTTACAGTTTCATTAGTTGCATAATTAGATCCCCATTTTTCAATTATATTAAAAGAACCTGTAATGCCAAATGAGAAGTTGTCATCTAAGTATTTGCTAAAACCAAATGAAGTTATTGATGGATAAATATTCCAGTGGCCCGTTGCATTGAAGAATTCATCAAAAATTTCTCCTTGAGGAGAAGGCTCTCCAACAGGATAAACATCAACTGCATTTATTCCTATAGAAATTTGCCATGGGTTGTCTTCGGTTTGTGCATTTACATTTGCTACAAAAGTTATTAGCATAAAAGTAAAAGCTAAACTTTTAAAATTTTTCATAATTTATTTAATTTTTTTTATAAGTTAAATTCTGTGCAAAAGTAACATGATAAATTCACTAAACAAATATAATACTAATAAATTATGCTTTTTGAGTAAAAAAACTAATAACCAGTAAGTTATGAGATAATATTGAGGGTGTTCCCTACTTTTTTAAAAGCCTGAATTGCCATATCTAAATGATGTCTTTCATGGGCTGCTGAAAGTTGAACTCGAATTCTTGCTTTTTCTCTTGGCACAACAGGGAAGAAAAAGCCAATAACATAAATCCCTTCATCTAATAACATATTGGCCATTTTCTGTGCCAATTTTGCATCATACAACATTACTGGCACAATTGCAGAATCTCCATCAATAATATCAAACCCAAGAGATTGTAGGCTTTTTTTGAAATAGGTTGTATTTTCTTCTAATTTATCACGTAAACTCGTGTCGTTTGATAATAAATCAAACACTTTTATTGATGCCCCTACCAATGCTGGAGCTAAAGAATTTGAAAATAAATAAGGTCTTGAGCGTTGTCGAAGCATCTCTATTATTTCTTTTTTGCCTGTTGTATATCCGCCCATACCACCACCAAGAGCCTTACCCAATGTGCCTGTAATGATGTCTATACGACCAAGAACATTTTTCTCCTCTAAAGTGCCTATGCCTGTTTTTCCAATAAATCCTGCTGCATGACACTCATCAATCATTACTAAAGCATCATATTTTTCTGCTAAATCACAAATCTTATCTAAAGGCGCTACAAGACCGTCCATAGAAAACACGCCGTCAGTCACTATAATTTTGAATCGTGCCTGTCTATCATTTGCGGCTTTTAGTTGTGTCTCCAAATCTTGCATATCGTTATTTTTGTAACGGAAACGTTTTGCTTTGCACAAGCGAACTCCATCAATAATTGAAGCATGATTTAAACTGTCCGAAATTATAGCATCTTGATCAGTAAGTAGAGGTTCAAAAACGCCGCCATTGGCATCAAAAGCTGCAGCATACAATATCGTATCTTCTGTTTGATAAAATGAGGCTATTTTTTGTTCTAGCTTTTTATGAATGTCTTGAGTTCCACAAATAAATCGAACAGAAGCCATTCCAAATCCATGGGTGTCCATAGTATCTTTTGCTGCCTGAATTACTTCTCGATGATTGGCGAGTCCTAAATAATTATTAGCACAAAAATTTAAAACTGTTTGCCCAGTTTCTAATGTAATTTCAGCCCCTTGAGAAGACACAATGATGCGTTCCTCTTTATATAAGCCTTGCTCTTTTATATTTTCAAGCTCTTGCTTTAAGTGTTGTTTTATGGTTTTATACATAAGATTCGTTTAGGTACATAGTTTTAGGTTCAGCTCTGGATGAATATAAACCAATATTTTTTTGTCAATTTTATAGCCCATTTGCTTAATAATTGATGCATAATTTTCTAATTGTTGCTGGTGTTTGTCATAATAAACTCCCGTTTTGTAATCTATTATTACAGCACATTTTGCTTGAGTAATTACCAAGCGGTCTGGAATTATAATTTGACCTGTGCTCGTCATGATTTCTCGCTCATTATAAACCTCAACGTCTGTGCTAAAATAAGGTTTAAGTTGTGGATGAAAAACTATAGACTCCATAATTTTGCAAAGTTCATCACTTTGTGCTTGAGAAATTAACCCTTCATCCATTGCCGAATTGAGCACCATTTGAATGTCTGATGGCAAATATACTTTTGACAATAAAAAATGAATTAAATTTCCTTTTTCTACAGCCTCTTTTTGAGTGGTGTCCCAAAGATAATCTGCTTTTATTGCCATTGAAACATTCAACTGATGTTTTGGAGTTGAAATAAATTTCTTTTGAGGTGTCATTGGAATTTTTGGATCATCCTCTTGATCAATGGCTTCTATCTCACCAAAATTGTAAGACAAAATACCATCAATCCATTTGCCTTCTGCTTTAAGAAAACCTATCAATAAATCTGAATAGGTTTTAAAATCATCTTCTGATTTGGAAGCCCCCGATGCATTTCCAATAATATAGAGCTGTTCTGCTGCTCGTGTTAAGGTCACATAGAGCAAATTGATATTATCCAATTCTAATTTTGACTGATGTTCAATATATTTGGCTTCCCCCTCTGTGCCATAATGTTTAAAATCTTTATTATAATTCATTAGAAAAAACGGAAAATCTTCATTTAAGTGAGCAGTAGGCATCCATTCTTTTGGCTCTATTTCTTTATAAATATCAAGCTCTGTAAAAGGAAAAATAACAACCGGAAATTCTAGACCCTTGGATTTATGTACAGTCATAATTTGTACCGCGTCCATGCCTTTAGGAGAAACTATGCTAAGAGAACTTTTCTTTTGCTCAAAATATACCAGAAACTGTGATATATTGGAGGACTGTTTCTGAGAAAATTCAAAAACTATATCCAAGAAAAACTGAACATGTGCGTTCGTATCCTTAACTAAATGAAATGTTGTTACAATATATTCTGCAAGCTCATACACAGAGAATTGAATAGCAGCACGAGGGTCAAAATTAATGTCTAACTGAGTTAGTCCCGCAAAAAATGAAAAAGAATTTAACGATAAAAAATTCAATCTAAATTGATGACCATCTTCAATTTTGTGTTTATCAATTAAATAATTCAAAACATTCAATTTGGCAACAGCATTAGTAGTATCTTGAAGATATGAAAAGACATTAATTATCAGCTGAACTTCTTTAGATTCTGTGATTAATAATGTTTCATTTGAAATAATATCAAGCCCTTTCGAAATTAAATGATTGGCAACAGCCACTCCTTCTTTTCTTTTTCGTACTAATACGCAAATATGCTTATAAGACGCAAGGGGGCTCGAAGCCTTGTACTTTTTAATTGTTTTATAAACTTCATCAGCATAAAGTAAATTTTTATCTGCACCTTTTTCAAAATCCAAAAAAGAAAGATGAACATAACCTTTTTTCTTTTTGTGAAAACCTTGGGGATCCTCGTCATAAAGTTCACCATGGGAAATGTTCGAAAAAATGACTTTCGAGCAATAAGAAAAGAAATCATTATTGAATTTTACAACTTTCTTAGTGCTTCTATAATTCACTGGTAAATCTGATACACTAGCCTTAACAGGTAAATCGTGGATATTGTTTTTTAGGTTGATAAACTGTTCGGGGTTGCCTCCACGCCAGCGATAAATTGACTGTTTTGCATCGCCTACCAACAAAATACTGCCATTTTCTGAGGCGACCGCATTAATCATCAAAGGAGTTAAGTTTGCCCATTGAAGTTCCGATGTGTCTTGAAATTCGTCAATAAAATAATGATTAAACTTTTCGCCAATACGCTCATAAATAAAAGGCGCTGGCTGTTCTTTAATTTCCTTTCCTATTATGGTATTAAATTCTGAAATCAAAAGGAGATTTTGAGACTCTTTTATAATATTAATTTCATTTTGAATAAGCGTTAAAACTGAAAGCGGCGTTATGTTGTTTTTGATATTCTTAAGATATCTCAAATGATAAACAGCTTTTTTTGTACTCTCGAATGCAGCCACCAAATCTGGGCGCATAGCATCAATTTTTTGACAAATATCAGCTGGTGTTTTTTTTGAATATAATGACGTTGTTTCAATATTTTTTTGCCAAACGGAATCAAATTTAATGTCAAATTTTTTGGCCGCTAAGGAGGAAAAATGTTTAGGGAGAGAACCTCTTATAAAATCTGAAAAACTAATCCCACTTGAATTTATAAGTTTTAAAATTTGTGATGCTGCTTCTGCTGTTTGATGCTCAATGGTTTTATACTCCTTATTTACTTTTGCTTTCAATACATCAAAAGTATCTAGCTTTTGGTTGGACAAAAGTTCTAAGTAAGGAAGGGCGGTTTCTTGTGTGAGTAGCTTTGCAGATTTAAATAAGTCTAGAGCAATATCCCAACTTTTATCATCGTCTGATTTTTCAATGGCATAGTCGAGTAAAACACGTGTAAGCGCTTCTTCTTTTCCCGTTTTGGAAATCACTTGATCTACCGCTTTTTGCAATAAGGCATCTGTGTCTAGCTCAACTTCAAAGTTGACAGGAAGATGCAAGTCAAATGCAAATGTTCTTACAAGACGCTGATTGAATTTATCTATTGTTGAAACATCAAATCCTCCATAATTATGTAAAATTTTCTGAATTAATTGTCTGGATTTCTGATGAATAAATTTTGGAGTCTTATCAAGTTCTTTGACTAAATCGGAAAATAAATCATCTTTAGTTTCTAAAATTTTTGGCGATGAAAAACGTAACAAGGCTGCTATAATTCGATTTTTCATTTCGTCAACAGCCTTATTGGTAAACGTAATAGCAAGGACATGACGATGAGGCAAGTAAGCACTAGAGGTCAAAACAATTTTTAAATAGTCTTTGACTAAAGTATATGTTTTTCCACTTCCTGCAGAGGCATTATATATCTTAAAGTTCGACGCTAACACTAAATTAAATTTATAGCAAAATAAACAATCTTAATTATATACATCACTAAATATAGATTGAAAATTGTAAATTTGACATAAAATATTTAATCCTTAAAACAAATACATATGGCTTTTGAATTACCAAAACTAAACTATGCATACGACGCTTTAGAGCCTCACATTGATGCAAGAACAATGGAAATACATCATTCTAAACATCACAATGGATATACTACAAAATTGAATGCTGCAGTTGAAGGAACCGCACTTGAAAATGAAAGCATCGAATCTATTCTAGAAAACCTAGACATGTCTAATGGTGCTGTGCGAAACAATGGTGGTGGTTTTTATAATCACAGTTTATTTTGGAGTATTATGGATCCAAATGACAAAGGAGAACTTTCAGGAGATTTAAAAGATGCTATTGTTGATGCTTATAGATCTGTCGATGCATTTAAAACTGCTTTTTCTACAGCGGCTGCTACACAATTCGGTTCTGGGTGGGCTTGGCTTTGTGTTCATAAAGGCGGAAAAGTAGAGGTTTGTTCTACACCAAATCAAGACAATCCACTTATGCCAGGAGTGTCCTGTGGTGGCACGCCTATTTTGGGGCTTGATGTCTGGGAACATGCTTATTATTTAAATTATCAAAATAGACGCCCAGATTATATCAATGCGTTTTTCAATGTTATCAATTGGAATGAAGTGGCTAAAAGATTTGAAGCGGCAAAGTAAAACTTACAAAACGTTGTAAAATAAAAAAGGTGAACAGATGTTCACCTTTTTTGCCCCAAATCTACCATGAACTTAACCTACTTATGTTATGGTGATTCAAATATATACTTAAATTAGTTAGCAGGATTGTTTTTTAGATGAAATGCATTTTTTTTAGATGAAATGCATTTTCTTAATAAGCTCGCTCATTTTTCCCCTCATAAAAATTAATAAAGGCCTGATTAACTACTCTATTGCCTCCATCGGTTGGGTAGTTCCCCGTAAAATACCAATCTCCTAAATTTTGAGGACATGCCTTGTGTAAATTTTCAATCGTTTGGAATATAATCACAACTTCTGCATTAATCTCTTCATCACTCAACAATTGTGAAATTTTTTGTGAAATTTGTTCTGCTGTAAAAGGAGCATAAATCTCTTTTACAAAATTCTTTACCTCATGATCGCTTAAATTTTCTTGTGCCTTACACTTGGCATATACCTCATCAACAAGATTCATTTTATTTTGATCTTTTAGCAAAGCCAGTGCTGCACGGAATGCAACAAGCCCTTCTAAATTTGCCATATCTATACCATAGCAATCTGGATAACGTATTTGAGGTGCAGAGGACACCACAACAATTTTCTTTGGCGAAAGACGATCTAGCATTTTAAGAATACTCTTCTTTAGTGTTGTCCCACGTACAATGCTGTCATCTATAATAACAAGGTTGTCTTCTTTTTTAATTACACCGTATGTAATATCGTATACGTGTGCTACCAAGTCATCTCTACTGCTGTCTTCAGTAATGAAAGTCCGGAGTTTAACGTCTTTAATAGCAATCTTCTCTATACGGGTATGTTGGGATAATATTTGAGTTACTTTTGCCGCAGATAATGATCGTTTCCCCTTTAGTATTTGCTCTGTTTTTGTATTATTTAAAAAGGCTTCTACAGACTCAACCATTCCAAAAAATGAAGTCTCTGCAGTATTTGGAATAAATGAAAATACGGTGTTTTTTATGTCGTTATCAATATGCTTTAGAACTTCAGGGACAATCAATTTCCCTAGCATTTTACGTTCTTTATAAATTTCTGCATCACTTCCTCTCGAAAAATAAATGCGTTCAAAAGAGCAGGCCTTGCGAACTGTTGGTTCCAAAATTTTACTGATTTTTGTTTGGCCAGACTTTTTAGTAATTATTGCATGCCCTGGTGGAAGCTCCTCAACAGATTCAAAAGGCACATTAAAAACAGTCTGTATTACAGGGCGCTCAGAAGCAACTACCACAACCTCATCATCGATGTAGTAATATGCTGGTCGAATCCCTGCTGGATCGCGCAAAACAAAAGAATCACCATGACCAATCATTCCTGCCATGGCATACCCACCATCCCAATTTTTTGCAGATTTTTTTAAAATCTTTTTTATACTTAAACGTTCTGCAATCAATGGCGAACACTCCATTTTGGTGTATCCTTCTTTTTTAAGTTTTTTATACATTTTAGATACTGCATCATCTAGAAAATGACCTATTCTCTCCATGATTGTAATTGTATCTTTATATTCTTTTGGGTGCTGGCCAATTTCTACTAAATTGCTAAACAATTGTCGTACGTTGGTCATATTAAAATTTCCTGCAAGAATCAAATTGCGATGCATCCAATTGTTTTGCCTTAAAAAAGGATGAACACTCTCAACACTGTTTTTGCCAAAAGTTCCATAGCGTACGTGACCTAACATGACTTCGCCTAGATACGGAACAAGCTTTTTTTGGGTTGTAATATCATTTACACAATCGGGATTTTTTTCCAATACATCATTAATACGTTGATTAATCTGAGCAAAAACATCCTGGATAGGTTGCTGTGCTACAGATCGTACTCGACTTATGTAGCGCTCCCCAGGGTTCATGTCCAATTTTATACTCGCAAAACCAGCACCATCCTGTCCACGATTATGCTGCTTTTCCATGATTAGGTACATCTTATTGATGCCATAAAAAGCGGTGCCGTATTTTTCTTTGTAATACTCTAGGGGTTTTAAAAGACGTATGTGGGCTATGCCACACTCATGTTTAATTGCATCACTCATGTGTGAAAGTGGTGTTGTGGGTGGTTTGTATTTTATAAACTAACATTTATGCTCTAAAATAAAACATTTTAGGTAAGTTCTATATCAAATTGGGTTAAATTTTTAAATAATTGAAGGCGACGAAAAACTTCTTTTGAATCTAAATGACACATTCTTTCTGTGCCAAACTTTTCTACACAAAAAGAGGCTAATGCAGAGCCGTATATCACCGCTTTTTTCATGTTTTCAAAAGAAAAATCATTTGTTTTTGTCAAATATCCTGCAAATCCTCCTGCAAATGTATCGCCAGCACCTGTTGGATCAAAAACCTCTTCTAAAGGTAGTGCAGGTGCAAAAAATACGTTCTCTTCATTAAACAATAAAGCGCCATGTTCTCCTTTTTTTATAACAACATATTTTGGGCCCATCGTATAAATCTTTCGTGCAGCTACTACCAACGAACTTTCATTAGTCAACTGTCTTGCTTCTTCGTCATTTATGGTTAGGATATCAACTCTTTTTATAACTTGCAATAAATCTTCCAGAGTATTTTCCATCCAAAAATTCATGGTGTCTAGAATCACTAATGCATTTTTATTTACAACTTGATCTAAAACACTAGACTGAACTAAGGGGTGTAGGTTGCCTAGCACAACAACGCTTGAATCTTTAAAATTATCAGGTACAACGGGCTGAAAATCAGATAAAACATTGAGCTCTGTAGACAAAGTGTCTCTAGTATTCATGTCGTTGTGATAACGACCACTCCAAAAAAATGTTTTCCCAGTAGGTATAATTTCTACAGCAGAAATATCAATATTATGATGACTTAAAAGTTGTAAATACTCATCTGGAAAATCACCTCCTACAACTGATACAATAGCACTTTCTACATTAAATTGTGAAGCCGAAAGCCCAATGTAGGGCGCAGAGCCTCCAAGAATTTTATCGGTTTTGCCAAAGGGTGTTTCAATAGCGTCAAATGCAACAGTCCCAACAATCAATAATTTACTCATGAAAGCTACTTAGAAATTTAAACTACAAAGTTAAGTAAATTTAAAGGCTTAATGAAATAAAAAAACTTCTAAAATCTCACTTATTTCCTCCCAAAATCTGCTGGGATTTCGCCCCATGCTTTGGTTTCCCATTTAACAATTTTTGTTGTAAAAGAATTGTTTTTTAACCACATTTCTGCTCGAGAGACAAGCTCAAAAAGAGGTTGATTTTCTGTACTTCGCTGCAATTTTGTGTTGCACTTTTTTTTCTTAACCCAACTCATAGCTGTTCTAGAATCTGAGTACAAAATTTTGTTGCTATTTTCTTTTTGTAATAAGGCTAATCCATGTACTAATGCTAAAAATTCTCCAATATTATTAGTGGCCTCTTGAAATGGTCCTTTATGAAAAAGTAATGTCTTTGTTTTTGTATCTACACCACGATATTCCATCACGCCAGGATTTCCGCTAGAAGCAGCATCTACAGCAATAGAATTATAATTTGGAAGGCCTATTCTGTTTAATTCATTAACAGAAAGTGCTTCTTTTCTATTTTTATTTTTGCCAACATAATCTTCATAGTTCTCCTTATATGCTTTTTGCGCCATCGCTTTAGAAGAGAAAGACTTGTATTGTGCCCCTTGAAAATTCTTAATTTGCAACTGACAATCCGTCCATGTATCAAAAACACCGGTTTGATGGCCCTTCCAAACGGTATAATATTTCTGGTTCAATTTAGCCATTCTTTGTTAAAAGATCTTTTATAACAATAGGAAAGTGCGCCATTTCGAGTTGATGTATTTTTTTAGCAACATCTTCGGGAGTGTCATCTTTATCAACAGTACATTTGGCTTGAAAAACAATAGCGCCTTCATCATAATTTGCATTAACATGATGAATAGTAATCCCTGTTTCTTTGACTTTTGCCTCAACCACAGCATTGTGTACATGCATTCCATACATTCCTTTTCCGCCAAAGTTTGGTAATAATGCTGGGTGAATATTTACAATTTTCTGCTGAAACTTATGGATTATATGCTCTGGAAATTTCCATAAAAACCCCGCCAATACAATAAAATCTATTTTATAATCTAACAGCCGACTTAAAACTCCCTTTGGCTCTAAAAGTTGAGTTTTATTGAAAATAAAAGTATCAACATCTAGTGATTTGGCGCGCTCCAAAACCAGTGCATTTGGGTTATTGGAAAGAACCAAAACCACGTTTGCAGTGGAGTCTTTTTGAAAAAATTCAATGATATTTTGGGCATTTGACCCAGATCCTGAAGCAAAAACAGCTATTTTTTTCATTATTTTCTAAATCTTATGACTTTTATGACTACAAAAAAAGGAATAAAATATTTAATATCACCCAAAATCTATAGATCATTCTCTGATATTTAAAAAGATACGGCACATTTTTTGAGTATTCATTATTTTTAAAATAAAGTTTTTTATTTTTGCACCCTAACTAAAACTTAAAAATAAATTATTATGTCAGACATTGCATCAAGAGTAAAAGCGATTATCGTTGACAAATTGGGTGTTGATGAAAACGAAGTAGTAAATGAAGCAAGCTTCACAAACGATCTAGGAGCCGATTCATTAGATACTGTAGAACTAATAATGGAATTCGAAAAAGAATTTGATATTCAAATTCCAGATGACCAAGCAGAAAACATTGCAACTGTTGGTCAAGCTATTTCTTATATAGAAGCGGCAAAGTAATATCTATTAATAATTTTTTATGAACTTAAAGCGAGTTGTAGTCACTGGGCTTGGTGCGCTAACGCCTATAGGAAATAATAAAGACGACTATTGGAATGCCCTAGTGGCAGGAAAAAGCGGTTGTGCTCCCGTGACATATTTTGACACGGAACATTTCAAGACAAAATTTGCTTGTGAACTAAAGAATTATAATGTCTCTGACTTTTTTGATCGAAAAGAAGCCAGAAAAACGGATAAGTTTGCGCAATATGCTATGGTGGCTTCTGATGAAGCCATCATAGATGCCAAGCTCGACTTAGACACAATTGACAAGTTTCGTGTTGGAGTCATTTGGGGTGCTGGAATTGGTGGTATTGATACCTTTCAAACAGAAGTTACAAATTTTGCAACAGGCAACGGCGCACCGCGATTTAACCCATTCTTTATTCCAAAAATGATTGCAGATATTGCTCCTGGTAATATCTCTATCAAATATGGATTTATGGGGCCAAACTACACAACTGTATCAGCTTGTGCTTCTTCGGCAAATGCAATCATTGACGCCTTAAATTATATAAGGTTAGGGCATTGTGATGTTATTGTGACAGGAGGAAGTGAAGCAACAATTAATGAAGCTGGAATGGGCGGATTCAATGCGATGCATGCCCTCTCAACAAGAAACGAAAGCCCTGAAACTGCTTCAAGACCATTTGACGCTACACGTGATGGATTTGTATTAGGCGAAGGTGCTGGGGCGCTAGTGTTGGAAGAATACGAGCACGCCAAAGCAAGAGGTGCTAGAATTTATGCTGAACTTGCTGGTGGAGGTCTTTCATCAGATGCATACCACATGACTGCTCCACATCCAGAAGGCATTGGAGTCACGGCTGTGATGAAAAACTGTCTAGAAAACGCTGGGTTAAAACCTGAAGATGTTGATGCAATCAATACTCATGGAACCTCAACACCACTGGGTGATGTTGCTGAACTGAAAGCCATCACTAGAGTGTTTGGTGATCATGCTAAAAACATTAATATCAACTCAACAAAATCCATGACTGGACACCTCCTTGGGGCTGCTGGAGCTATTGAGGCTATTGCCTCAATTCTTTCGATACAACATGGAATTGTCCCGCCAACAATCAACCACACTACAGTGGATGAAAATATTGACCCAAATTTAAATCTTACCCTTAATAAAGCTCAAAAAAGAACGGTAAACGTTGCTATGAGTAACACCTTTGGTTTTGGAGGTCATAATGCTTGTGTTGTTTTTAAAACTTTAGATGAGTAGGTTTTGAACTACATTCAAAACATACTCAAACTACGCCACAAAAAAAACAATAAACTTAGTAACGCTCTTGAGCCTATATTGGGATTTAAACCAAAAAAAATCCACTATTACGAAAGGGCTTTTACGCACCGCTCTACAAACAAAAAAGATGAGATTGGCAATCCAATCAATTACGAACGCCTAGAATATGTTGGGGATGCCATTTTAGACGCTGTAGTAGCGCACTATCTTTATCTGTCAATTCTTGATGCAAACGAAGGCGATCTAACAAAAATGCGATCAAAAATAGTAAGCCGTTCACATTTGAATAAAATAGGCAAAGGACTTGATCTAATCGCTCTCTTAGATTCTAAATTGGAAAACTCAAAATTTGGAGATAATATTCACGGGGATCTGTTTGAAGCCCTTATTGGTGCTATTTTTTTAGATCGTGGATACAGCGTGAGTGAAAAATTTATTTTTGACAGTGTAATAGATCCACATGTAGACATTGACCAACTTGAAGGCAAAGTTATAAGCTACAAAAGTCTTATGGTAGAATGGTGTCAAAAAGAGAAGAAAAGAATTAAATATTTGAGGTGTCATGACGAGGGCGTTGATGAAGTAAAACATTTCTCTGTTTTGCTAGAAATTGATGGTAAAATAATTGCAAAAGCCCGTGCCACTTCAAGAAAAAAAGCCGAAGAAAAAGTAAGTCAGAGAGGGTATTTTGCGCTTCAAGACAAAATACAATTGTAAGACAATTACTAAGGACACTGATTTTTACGATATCGTTTTCGTAATAATTTAACACCACGTACTTGTTTAAATAAGTTGTATTTGCGGTTTTATCTCTATATTTACAGCAAAGTTTTGAATTGAATCATGGCAGTACATAAGCTTGTTTTAGATGATTTTGTAGACGCTAATTATTCACTTTTTGCCATCCATTGTGACTTAGAAGATTACCGCCTTGCTTTTTACATAAATCAAGCTCTAAATACACACCTAAAGCGCACAAAAGAGGATGTTGACTTTAGTGATAACGTGGCTGCTTTTTCTTTATTTGAATGGGAAAATTCAAATTTGAAAACTACTTGGAATTTAATAAAAAATAAATGTCTTGTTGAAGATAGTTCAATAGACTTAGGCTTGTTTTTGGAGCAAACGGAGAAAAACTGGACTACCCATTATTTAATTGACGAACACCCAAAGGTGGGATATTTTTTAAAAGTAAGTGGCGGCAATAGCAATGATGTCAAAATAGCTCAAAAACTACAAAAAATCCCGGCCATAAACATGGCCTATACAATTAATGTTGAAGAACTAAAATCAAAAGATTACTTAATACTAAATTAATGTCATACAAAAGAAAAAAGACCAAAATTGTTGCCACATTAGGCCCGGCCATAGACTCAAAAGAAATGTTGTTAAAAATGGTTGCTACTGGGGTAAATGTCTTTAGAATAAACTTTTCTCATGCTGACTATGAAGAAGTAAAAAAAAGAGTTCGTTTTATTCGTGAAATTAATGAAGAGCATGGCTACAATGCAGCAATTTTGGCGGATCTTCAAGGTCCAAAATTAAGAGTTGGTGTAATGAAAGATGATGTTGTAGTAGCACCGGGAGATGAGATTGTTTTTGCAACTGGAACACGATTTGAAGGCACAAAAGAACGTGTATATATGACGTATGATCGCTTCCCTATGGATACCAAGCCTGGCGAGCAAATTTTATTAGATGATGGCAAGCTAATTTTTGAAGTTGTGTCCACAAACAATAAAGATGAAGTCAAAGCTAAAGTGATACAAGGAGGGCCTCTAAAATCTAAAAAAGGGGTTAATCTTCCCAATACTAATATTTCTCAACCAGCGTTGACAGAAAAGGATAAAAAAGATGCACTCTTTGCTATTGAACAAGAAGTTGACTGGATTGCGCTTTCATTTGTGCGTAACCCAGAAGATTTAATGGAGCTTGAAGCAATTATTTCTGAACATAGCGACTATAAAATCCCCATTATTGCAAAAATAGAAAAACCAGAGGCTGTTCAAAACATTGATAAAATCGTAGCCTACTGCGATGGGCTCATGGTTGCACGTGGCGATCTTGGTGTTGAAATCCCTGCACAAGAAGTACCGCTAATTCAAAAACAATTGGTTCTGAAAGCAAAAAGTGCTAGAATCCCTGTTATTATTGCAACTCAAATGATGGAGTCAATGATCACTAGCCTAACGCCAACTAGAGCGGAAGTCAACGATGTTGCCAACTCTGTTATGGACGGCGCAGATGCAGTAATGCTTTCTGGTGAAACTTCTGTTGGGCAATACCCTGTTCAAGTCATTCAAAAAATGTCGGACATCATCAAATCTGTAGAATCATCAGATTTAATTCATGTCCCTCAAAAACATCCACACATCAAAACAAAGCGTTACATAACTAAATCCATTTGCTACCATGCAGCAAATATGGCTAATGAAATCAACGCAAGAGGCATCACAACTCTAACAAATAGTGGATATACTGCTTTTCAAATTTCGGCTTGGCGACCAAAAGCTCATATTCTTGTTTTTTCATCAAATAAAAGAATTATTTCTCGACTCAATTTGTTGTGGGGCGTACGTGCATTTTATTATGATAAATTTGTATCTACCGACGAAACCGTAGAAGATGTGAATAAGATTGCACTAAAAAAGGGCTATCTAGAAGCTGGAGATATGGTCATAAGTTTAGCTGCAATGCCAATTCAAGAAAAAGGAATGGTAAATACATTACGAGTTACAGAAGTGAAAGAGAACAATTAAAACTCAAATTTTAGCTGTACCGATATGTCTTCTGAAATTATTGGTGTTTTAACCTCGCTATTTAAGTTAGAAATTGATATCCCAACAAGCCGTACAGAATTTTGGAGTCTTTCTTGAAAAAGTAACTCTTTTGTGTGTTCCAAAATTACATCCTTAGAAGAGACATAATACGTCAAGGTTTTACTTCTTGTTTGGAGTTTAAAATCGCTGTATTTTATTTTTAAAGTAATTGTTTTTCCTGCAATTTGTAGCTGATGCAAGCGCTTTGAAACTTCTTCTGCAATTTGGTCTAACTTATCAATGATAAAAAGCTCACTCGATAAATTATTTGAAAAAGTCCGTTCTGCAGCAAGTGATTTTCGAATGCGATTTGGCTTTACAGAACTATTATGAATACCCCGAACTACGTTATAATAATAGCTCCCCGATTTTCCAAAATGTTTATCCAAAAAAGAGACTGATTTTTGTTTCAAATCGAGCCCTGTAAAAATTCCTAGCTCATACATTTTCTTTGCTGTTACTTTTCCAATACCATGAAACTTTCGAATGTCCAAAACTTCTAAAAATTGTATAACTTCTTCTGGTGGCACTGTTTTTTGACCGTCTGGCTTGTTGTAATTACTAGCCACTTTAGCAATGAATTTATTTATAGAAATCCCTGCAGAAGCCGTAAGCCCTACTTCTTTTCTAATTTTTTCTCTTATTTCTTTTGCAATCAACGAAGCACTTTGAATTCCATTTTTATTTTCAGTGACATCAATATAAGCTTCATCTAAAGAAAGAGGTTCTACAAGTTCTGAGTATTCAAAAAATATTTTTCTTATTCGAGATGATAATTCTTTATAGCGATCAAATCGTGGGGATACAAAGACCAGTTCTGGACATAGCTTAGCAGCTAAAGCTCCTGACATAGCGCTACGTACACCAAATTTTCGAGCCTCATAACTTGCTGCACTTACCACTCCGCGCTGTTTACCACCACCAACCGCTAGTGGTAGTCCTTTTAATTTAGGATTATCCATCTGTTCAACAGAGGCATAAAATGCATCCATATCGACATGTATAATTTTTCGAATTGGTAAATCGCTCAACATAGTGTAAATTTAAGGCTTCTAATTGATACCTTATTTTTTTGTGATAGAAATCGAACGTAAATTTTTAGTCAAAAACGAAACCTACAAATCCGAATCCATCAAAAAACAATTAATAACTCAAGGTTATTTAAGTTCAGATCCAAAACGTTCTGTTCGTATTCGTATTTGTGAACAAAACGCTTTTATTACAATTAAAGGAAAAACTTCTACAAGTGGCACTTCTAGATATGAATGGGAAAAAGAAATCAATGTTGAAGATGCAAAACAATTGATGTTGCTTTGCCTCGAAGGAATTGTCACTAAAATTAGATATGTGATTCCTTTTAAAAATCATACATTTGAAGTGGACGAATTTTTAAAAGACAATAGCGGACTTGTTATTGCTGAGATTGAACTTTCTAACGAAAATGAAGATTTTGAGCGCCCGAGATGGTTAGGAAAAGAAGTTACTGGAATAAAAAAATATTATAACAGTCAATTAAGTCAAAACGCTTATGTAAACTGGTAAAAACAAAAAAATAACCCAAAATAAAATAGAGATGTCACAAACAATTAATATCAAAGAAACCCTTCAAGCCTTAAATATTGAGGCCAACAATTCTGGTGCTTCAACGGGAAATCAATGGTTTTCTTCCAAAAATACAATAGCTTCTTTTTCTCCTGTTGATGGTTGCCAAATAGGAACTGTATCTGAAACAACAGCAGAGCAATATGAAAATGTGATGAATACTGCTTCAGAAGCCTTTAAAACATGGCGAATCCTACCTGCACCACAACGTGGAGAAATTGTTAGGCAATTTGGTGAACGCTTAAGAGACCTTAAAACCCCACTGGGGAAACTAGTATCTTATGAAATGGGGAAAAGTCTACAAGAAGGGCTAGGAGAGGTACAAGAAATGATAGATATCTGCGATTTTGCTGTTGGGCTTTCACGTCAATTACATGGGCTAACAATGCATTCTGAACGACCAGGACACAGAATGTATGAACAGTACCATCCTCTCGGAATAGTAGGCATTATTTCTGCATTTAATTTCCCTGTTGCTGTATGGGCATGGAACACAGCATTGGCTTGGATATGTGGTGATGTTTGTGTTTGGAAGCCTTCAGAAAAAACACCATTATGTGGCGTAGCTTGCCAGAAAATTGCTGCCGAGGTTTTTGCAAAAAACAACTTACCAGAAGGAATTTCTTGTTTAATAAATGGTGACTATAAAGTAGGTGAACTTTTAACGAAAGACAAGCGAGTACCTTTAATTTCTGCAACAGGATCAACAAGAATGGGAAGAATTGTAGCAAAAACTGTAGGTGAACGCCTAGGAAAGTCACTCCTTGAATTAGGCGGTAATAATGCAATTATTGTGACCCCAGATGCTGATATAAAAATGACGGTTATAGGTGCTGTTTTTGGTGCTGTAGGGACTGCCGGTCAACGCTGTACATCTACTCGGCGATTAATTATTCATGAGTCTATCTATGATAAAGTAAAAACAGCTGTGGTAGAAGCCTACAAACAGCTTCGAATTGGAAACCCCTTGGATCAAAAAAATCATGTGGGTCCTCTCATTGATACTGATGCCGTAAAGAATTATCAAACCGCATTAAAAGCTGTAGTTGCCGAAGGTGGAAATCTTATTGTTGAAGGCGGTATACTACAAGGCGAAGGTTATGAAAGTGGCTGTTATGTAAAACCCGCCATTGCAGAAGCCAAAAATAGTTTTGATATTGTTCAGCATGAAACTTTTGCACCTGTCTTATACTTATTGAAATATTCTGGATCAGTAGAGGATGCTATTGCCTTACAAAACAATGTAGCTCAAGGGCTATCCTCAGCCATAATGACAAATAATCTTCGAGAGGCAGAGCTGTTCTTGTCTCATGCTGGTAGTGACTGTGGGATTGCAAATGTAAATATTGGGACTTCAGGAGCGGAAATTGGTGGCGCTTTTGGTGGCGAAAAAGATACTGGTGGGGGTAGAGAATCTGGAAGTGATGCTTGGAAAATATATATGAGAAGACAAACTAACACCATAAATTATACAACAGAACTTCCTTTAGCTCAAGGCATTAAATTTGATTTATAGCGGGTAAGATTTTTTATTTATAATCAAAAAAGTCACATAATAATGTGACTTTTTTTTGTTTTATGTGTCTAAACACATACGGTAGCACACTTTTGTGTCACTGAATATAAACTAATAACTAAAATACATGAGTAAAAAAACAATCTACTTATTAGGGATTTTGGCAACCCTAATCATTGGTTTTTTTCTGCATTGGCATTTCTGTTGCAATGAAGATTGTACAAAAAATGCTATCGTAGATGAAACTTCACAAGGAAATGCCTCTGCTCCATTGCCGTTCAAGTTTGAAGACGGTGATATCACCATACGTAGCAATGATAATTTTAATTTTATGTCATCTAACCATGCTATAGTACAGCCTCTTTCTGAAGATTTATTGTCTTGTGTTAAAGAAATGATTACACATCTCAGCAAAAACAAAGACAAAAGTATAAATATCACAGGATTTTTTAAAGAGGAGGAAAACAACCCATCCAATTTTGAAAATTTAGGAATCGCTCGAGCAAAAGCCATAGAAAGATTCTTAATAGAACATGAATTGTCTGCTAACCAGATTTCTACTTTCGGGGAAAAAGATAATACTCTTGTTCCTGACCAAAACGATATTCTTTATGGGCCATATGAGTTTAGTGTAAAAAATCTCAATGATAAGTCTAAGCAGAAAAACGCAATGAAAGAAAGTATAATGAAAGACCCTGTGCTCATTCAATTTTCGAAAACTAAATCATACGCTGTTTTAAATACAAAACAAAAAAACAAAATAAAAGCACTGGCTAATTATCTAAACTCATCAGATGATGCAAGTTGTACTATTGTAGGGCATACCGATAGTGCATGGTCTGATGAAAGTAACATGAGACTTGGAAAGAAAAGAGCTGAGTTTACAAAAAGAAAATTACTAGAATATAACGTTGATAGGGCAAAGATCAAAACAATTTCAAAAGGTGAAACTGCACCTATTGCAACAAACAAAACCGAAAATGGGAAAGCCCAAAACAGAAGAACAGAAGTAATAATTAATTAAAAAAATAAAACACTATGAATACATGTATATTAATCCACTTTATCGTTGGGATTTTATCTGCAATTTTTGGATATCTATTAGGAAGATTATTTGGAAAAAGAAGTTGTGGAAATTGTGACGAATGGCAAGGAAAAATTATAACTCTTGAAAAAGAATTGAGTGATTGTAAAGACAAAAACAGTTCGCTACACAAGCAATCTCTAACAACAGCTACTCCACCAAAATCAGTAATCTCCTACGCTTTTGATAGTGGTCTGGCAAAAAGTATATTTGGCAAAAATATCAAAGAAAATGATCTTACTGTTGTTGAGGGTATTGGCCCAAAAATTCAGAATCTTTTTCATAAAAATAACATTAAAACTTGGAAATCTTTATCAAACTGTAGTGTTCAAAAATGTCAATCTATACTTGACGATGCAGGTGAAGCCTACAGAATTCACAATCCTGGAACATGGCCAAAGCAAGCAAGATTGGCCTACGAAGGAAAATGGGAAAAACTACATAAGTGGCAGGAAGAATTGGATGGTGGAAGATAAAAAAATTTAAAATTAAATTAAAAAACCCTACCAGTGTAGGGTTTTATTAATTGTACTTCACTTTTCGTAAAATACGCATAGCCTCTTTATACAAGCTGTATGTATACTCGCTGTATTTTGCTAATAAAGGTTTGGACACTTCTAGCTGATGTAATGCCAAATCGAAACCATTGAAGTGACAAATTAAATATGTGATAGGAAGATTTTTTAAATCTTCTTGTTCGTGTTTTTTTAATGTTTTTTGAGTTTTTAATTTTTCTAATAAGGCATTGTTGATGTTATAAATATGGTGGAGGGTTTTTTTATCATAAATTGGTGGCTGAAATAAAAGCTTGGTTTCAATATTGTATTGAGCATTATCAAAAAAAGTAATGCTTGTTTCTTCAAGTTTTAAATATTTGTTTTGTGCGTTCAGACCAAAATTTACATATTCAATAATCTTAAAACAATCCGTGTCATATATAATTTCAACTTCATCAAGCGTAGAATAAAAAAGACGCACCTGCTCATTAATAAGTTCAATATCTACTCTTGAATAAAAGGTTTGATTTTTGACGACTTTCTTTTGTCCCGACCAACACATCACAAAATATTCTTTAAAAACATGATACATAGGACTGTAGTCTTTTCTGTTGTTCATAAAGTCAAATACGCCGTCCAAAGTATATTGTATGTTATTTTGGGCATGCTGCTCAATCGCTTTAACAATTTTTGAGTTGCTATCATTCAGCATCAAATCAAACACCTTTGGCATACTGATACTGCCGTCTCTAAAAAAAACGGATCCTCCATAGTATTTCCAAATATTCTTTCGTAATGCTGTTATGGTATTGGTTGATTTTGCTCTAATTGTAACCAACCCTACTACTTTGTCGTTTGAAAGATGAGGAAAAGGAATATTTTCATATTGAATTACTGGGGGATGCTCTAGATATGCATTAATTAAATTCTGAATTTTACTATCATCAAAAAAATCTACACCAATAATTTCATTTGACGGATCATCTATGCCAATAATTATGTAGGAATTATTCTCTGGATTGCTATTGGAAAGTGCACAAATGTGCTTCAAAAATTTTGCTTTGCCCTCTTTTTCTGAAATATTAATTTGCCGCTTTTTATCATAAAAACTATTCTCATCATTATGAGCGAGTAAGTTTTTTATCAATAAGCGTTTATTAATCATATGAATAGATTTTAGGGAACGTCATGTCCCTGACTCGCAACTAAAATCTTGAACCAATCTTCTGTCGATAATTTTATAGAAAGTGCTCGGATAGCCGATTGAATTCGATCCTTTTTTGTTGTTCCAATGATGGGATGAATTTTTGAAGGATGATTCAAAATCCAGGCCAAAAGTAATTGATCTTCGCTTGAATTGTATTTTGTTGAAAGCTCAGAAATTTGTTTTTTCAGTCGCTGTTTTTTAGCAACGTCTTCTAAATTGAAATATGACCGGAGTGGTCCCCAAGCCATGGGTATAATTTTATGTTGTAATAATTTATCTAAAGTCCCGTCAAAAAGAGCTTCGTGTTGTACAACTGAAAATTCAATTTGATTAATGTCTATGAGGCCTTCAGACATCATTAATTCCATATGTGAAGACGAAAAATTTGATACCCCAAAATTTAATATTTTACCGGATTTCTTTAAATCTTCTGCAGCACTCATTACATCTTCTGGGTGCATCAGAGGGCTAGGGCGGTGAATTAAAAGCGCGTCTAAATAATCTGTTTTAAGGTGTTTTAGGGATGCTTCGGCTGAGGCAATAATATATGCTTTTGAAGTATCGTAATGTATCACTTCATTGGGTCTATTTTCACTAATATATTGAATCCCACATTTTGAAATAAATTGAACTTGGCCTCTTTGTAATGAGCTTCTGGAGAAGGCTTGTCCAAAAGCAGCTTCCATTGTATATCCTCCGTAAATGTCGGCATGATCAAAAGTGCTTACGCCATTTTCAAAAAAAAAGCTGATCAAATCAGACATTTCTTGAGTGCTTAATTCTTTCCCCCATTGACCCCAAAACATTGTTCCAGCAACCAGCTTTGAGTTTAAACTTTTTGGCATGATATTTTTTAACAATAAATTTAAAAAACAAAAGGCTTTTATCTCTTAAAAAATTATTTATTTTTAACCAATTATTAACAGATTCAACAGAATAAATTTAACATATTGCAATAATCAGTATTAATTTAATAGAACCCGAATAATGGAAGAAAATGTACAACCCGTTGACATTAAATCAATAAACGAAAAAATAGAAAAACAAAGTGCTTTTATTGACCTACTTACATTGGAAATCAATAAGGTTATAGTTGGTCAAAAACACATGATTGAGCGCCTTCTAATTGGGCTTTTAGGTCAAGGGCATATTTTACTTGAAGGTGTTCCTGGTTTGGCCAAAACACTCGCCATTAATACCCTGTCACAAGCTGTTTCTGGAAGCTTCAGCCGAATTCAATTTACACCAGACTTACTTCCTGCGGATGTCGTTGGAACACTTATTTACAATATAAAGGCTAATGATTTCAATATCAAAAAAGGGCCTATTTTTGCCAATTTTGTCTTAGCTGATGAAATCAACAGAGCTCCTGCAAAAGTACAATCGGCTCTGCTTGAAGCCATGCAAGAAAAACAAGTTACCATTGGTGATGAAACTTTTATTTTGGAAAAACCATTCTTGGTAATGGCCACTCAAAACCCTGTTGAACAAGAAGGAACATACCCGCTTCCTGAAGCACAAGTGGATCGTTTTATGTTAAAAACAGTAATTGATTATCCAAAATTAGAAGACGAACAACTCATAGTTAGAGCAAATCTAAAAGGAGCTTTTGAAAAAATTAAGCCCGTGGTTAGTGTCAAACAAATTTTAGAAGCTCAAAAAGCAGTTCGTGAAGTCTATATGGATGAAAAAATTGAAAAATATATCCTTGATATCATCTTTGCAACACGCTATCCAGAACGCTATAATTTAGAAGAAATAAAACCCCTAATTTCTTTTGGAGCATCACCAAGAGGAAGTATTAATTTGGCTACTGCAGCAAAATGTTATGCGTTTATTAAACGGCGTGGATATGTCATCCCAGAAGATGTGCGGGCAGTTGTCTTGGATGTGCTTCGCCACCGAATAGGAATCACTTATGAGGCAGAAGCCGAAAATATTACCTCAGAAGATATCATCTACAAAATTGTTAATGTTATTGAGGTGCCTTAACAAGGTTTAACTCAAAAATTAGCATTTCAAAAACCTCACTCACAATTCTAATGGATACCAAAGAGCTCCTAAAAAAAGTACGTAAAATTGAAATCAAAACACGGCGGTTGTCCGATCATGTTTTTGGTGGGGAATATCATTCTACTTTTAAAGGACGAGGAATGACCTTTTCAGAAGTGCGACAATATCAATTTGGAGATGATGTTCGCAATATTGATTGGAATGTAACGGCTCGATACAATGAGCCTTTTATTAAGGTTTTTGAAGAAGAACGCGAACTAACAATGCTACTAATGGTTGATGTCTCTGGTTCTGAAAATTTTGGGACACATGGCCAATTTAAAAATGAATACATCACCGAAATTGCTGCAACACTAGCGTTTTCTGCAACACAAAATAACGATAAAATTGGGCTCATTTTGTTTTCAGGAGAAATTGAACTTTATATTCCGCCAAAAAAAGGACGTTCTCATGTCTTACGAATCATTAGAGAATTATTGGAGTTTAAACCTCAAAACAAGCAAACAAACATTGCTGAGGCACTAAAGTTTTTGTCTAATGTTATGAAGAAAAAAGCTATTGTTTTTATGCTTTCTGATTTTATTGATGAAAACTATCAACACAACTTAAAAATTGCCTCTGGCAAACATGACATAACTGGTATTCGAATTTTTGATAAAAATGAAATTGAAATACCAAACTTAGGCGCTGTTCAAATGGTTGATCAAGAAACAGGGCGCTCATATTTAATTAATACAGCTTCAAGAAAAACAAGAAATAATTATGCTAAAAATTACCAAAAACAAGTCGAATATTTCAAGGACAGTTGTAAAAAAGCAGGGGCAGGTTATCTCGATTGTGGACTGGACGAAAGTTATGTAAAAAAATTATTGGGCTATTTCAAACAAAGAGCATAAGACTTTATAAATGACAATAAATACAAAAGATATCAAATTTTGGAATAAGAAGATTTTGTTCTTGGGTATGCTTTTAGTTTATTCTTTTATTGGTAATGCACAAGTTAAAACTTCTATTGATTCTACTTCTATTAAGATTGGGGAAGAGCTGATGTATACTATTGAAACTGAGGTAGACAGTGCTGCAGTTGTATTATTCCCCGAGGGACAAACATTTCAACCAATGGAGGTCATTGAAAGTTATCCTGTTGATACTGTTTTAAATGATGTTAGATTAAAGCTCATAAAAAAATATGGTATTACACAATTTGATTCGGGTGCCTACACCATACCGAGACAAAAAATATTAGTTGGAGATCAAACTTTGTACTCCGATTCTGTTAAAATAACTGTTCGGTCAGTTCTTGTCGATACTACAAAACAAAAATTATATGATATTAAACCTCTAATTGTTGTAGAAAAACAATTGTCGGTTTGGGAAAAATTTTGGTGGGGTTTTGTGTTTTTATTTCTTGTAATTGCCAGCGGTTTATATTGGTTCTTTTTTCGAAAAAAAGTATTAACAGAAGAGGAAAGAGTGGCTGCGTTGCCACCTTATAAACAAGCAAAATTAGCGCTTAGTAAACTTGATGAGCAAGTCTATTTTGAAAATCAAAAAATCAAAGAGTACTATTCCGATCTTACTTTTATATTAAGAAAATACCTCAACGAAAAAGTGTACGACCAATCACTTGAAAGCACAACAGAAGAGCTTGTGACTCGACTAAATTTGCTTAAAGACTCTAAAGATGTTTTGATTAAAAAAATCACCATTGAAAATATTCAACAAATTTTAAAACGTGCTGACCTTGTAAAATTTGCAAAATCTAAGCCCGATTTTGAAATCGCTAGAATGGACAAGCAGATTATTGACAAAGAAA
>Ga0181562_10000515_pt1 | contig 31882 bp, 28 predicted proteins | sample 011ome_26_FD_139344 | JGI IMG/M metagenome (GOLD analysis project Ga0181562, IMG submission 139344) | Coastal salt marsh microbial communities from the Groves Creek Marsh, Skidaway Island, Georgia - 011511BT metaG (megahit assembly) | ecosystem: Environmental > Aquatic > Marine > Intertidal...
CACAGTGCCACTGTTGCTCTTTGAAGCAATTGCAGTTTTGGCACTTCCTCGCCAGACACGTAAGAGCCTTTTGATGAAACTGATCCCGGCCTCAGCGTTGATGATCATTCTCGGATACCCGGGCGAACTTGCCACCGACACAATGGCAAAGGGAATTTGGGGAGCGCTTTCCACGATTCCATTCCTCTACATTCTTTACATTCTCTTTGTCGAGCTCACTCGAGCCTCCAAGACACAGCCAGAGCAGGTCGGCAAGGACGTCAATGGCCTTCGCTGGTTGCTGCTCGCCACATGGGGTGTCTACCCAATCTCCTACATGTTCCCAATGTTCGGATTTGAGGGCGCCGATGCTTTCGTGGCTCGACAAGTGGGCTATTCAATCGCTGACATCCTTGCCAAGTGCCTCTTCGGTCTCTTGATCTACAAGATTGCCCGCGAGAAGAGTGCTGTGGATTCACCAGAATTCCGCGCAGACGAAATGGAAGAAGCACCGTCCAGCAAGTAACAAAGACCAACACTTCAAGTGTTGTTGAGGTTCGCGAACGACCCGAGTGCTTAAAGCACTCGGGTCGTTCACTTTCCGCAGGAATCTTTATGGTTGATGGTTGCTCCCACACGGCTGAACTCCATGTCAATCCCGGTGAATGAAACGGGTAGATTCAAGATCAACAATAAGTGGAAATGAGATGACTCAGGTGTCAACGTGCTGATGGCGGGGCTAACTCAGGAATTCAACTGTTGGGCTCTTGTTCAGCATGTGGTGGTTTTTGATTCCGCCGAGACGTAAAGGCCCCGGTGGCCCAGAGCGCCCAAATAATGAGTAATGGCTGGAAGATCAATCGTGCAAATCGGGCTGTATCTGAATCAAGCCCAAAAGCGTCCCGGCCTTCGAAATATTGCCACAGGTTTCCAGGGAAAATTGCGACAAAGAATGCTGCTGTTGTCCATCCAATCGTTGGCAGCCATTTTTTTGGGGAAAAAATGATCGCACAGCCAAGCACCAGTTCAATAACGCCGGAGAGCAGAACCACAAGTTCTGGGGCAGGCATCCATGGCGGGACTTGGGCGAGAAATTCATTGGCTGAAATAAAGTGTCCGAGCGCAGCAAAAATAAGAAAAACGCCTAAAGAAAAGCGACCGCCTGTGGTGAGCACATGCACAGTGTGCCAGTTGTTAAAGGACGCTAATCAGTGAGTCAATTGACTGAGTGGATATCCACACGTTGCAAATTTGTTGTCCCACATCCACAGCTCAAGTATTGAGGTTCAATCGAACCACGCTTTAGTTGATCCTTTCCATTAATCGCACTTATAAAAGTGCTACAAGGGAAGATGAGGTAAGTGATGAACGATATTGGAATAACTGTTCTGGGAAATTTGGTTAATGATGTGGAACTGCGATTCACGGCATCGGGTGAGGCCGTGGCCTCATTTCGGGTTGCGAGTACAACACGCAGATTTGATCGCGGTAATGAACGTTGGATCGATGGCGATACCCACTACTTCACGGTAAGTTGTTGGCGCAACATGGCTCACAATGCCTCCGCAAGTCTCATGAAAGGCATGCCCGTGATCGTCAACGGTCGCATGCGTAGTCGTGAGCATGAAAAGGAATGCGGTGACCACACGCATGTGATGCGCTACGTGGACATTGAGGCAACTGCCGTTGGCCCCGACCTATCCAGAGGAACTGCCGTGTTTACCCGAGTGAAGCGTGAGTCTGTCGTAGAAAGTGAGCGGCGTATGTTGGCCGACGTCCTGGGCCAAGATGCAGTGGACTACTTGGATCAAATGGGATCAAATGAAGAGTCCGTTGACCTCGAAACAGGCGAAATCATTGCGGTTTAACCTTTGTCGCTGCGGCACTGAGGTGTGATAGACGCCTTAGTGTCGCGGCTGGTTAGTTGAGTCAGGGCGTGAAGCTTGTGATTCGTTGTCACACTAGGCTTTCATGCTATGGCCGAGTTCATTTATACCTTGCAAAAAGCGCGCAAAGCCCATGGTGACAAAGTTGTCTTGGACAACGTGACGCTGTCCTTCCTGCCGGGCGCCAAGATCGGTGTCGTTGGTCCCAATGGCGCGGGAAAGTCGAGCCTGTTAAAGATCATGGCGGGGATTGACGATGTCTCCAACGGTGAGGCCAAATTGCATGAAGGGTTCACGGTCGGCATCTTGATGCAGGAACCCAAGCTTGATGAGTCAAAATCGGTGCTCGAGAATGTGCAAGAAGGTGTTTCAGAGACCAAGGCAATGGTTGACCGCTTTAACCAGATTTCCGTGGAACTTGCTGAGCCCGATGCTGACTACGACTCCTTGTTGGCCGAAATGGGCAAGTTGCAGGAGGAAATTGACCATCGCAATGCATGGGACTTGGACAATCAACTCGAGCAAGCCATGGATGCACTGCGTTGCCCACCGGGCGATGCTGACATATCAGTTCTATCCGGTGGCGAGAAGCGCCGCGTTGCTTTATGCCAATTACTGCTTCGCCAGCCAAGTTTGCTATTGCTCGATGAACCCACCAACCATCTGGATGCCGAGAGTGTCCAGTGGCTAGAGCAACACCTAGAAAAATACCCGGGCACCGTTATTGCAATCACGCACGATCGGTACTTCCTCGACAACGTGGCTGAATGGATCCTTGAGCTCGATCGCGGCCGTGCTTACCCCTATGAAGGCAACTACACCACCTATCTGGAAACAAAGGCTGCCCGTTTGAAGGTTGAAGGCGCGAAAGACGTCAAGCTTCAAAAGCGTTTGACTGATGAACTCGAATGGGTTCGGTCCAATGCTAAGGCGCGTCAAACCAAGTCGCGCGCACGTTTGGATCGATACGAGGAAATGGCAACAGAGGCTGAAAAAACTCGGAAGATGGACATGGAAGAAATCCAGATTCCCCCAGGCCCGCGTCTGGGTTCCGTTGTTGTTGAAGCCAAGGGGTTAACCAAAGGCTTTGATGATCGTCTCCTCATTGACAATCTTTCATTTACCCTCCCGCGAAATGGCATCGTTGGTGTGATTGGCCCGAACGGTGTTGGAAAGACAACCCTGTTCAAAATGATCGTTGCCGCAGCCACGGGTGACACTGATAAAGACAATCTGCCAACTTCAGGTGAGATCAAGGTGGGGGAGACGGTCAAGCTGTCATACGTGGATCAGACCCGTTCAGGTCTTGATGCAACTAAGAATGTCTGGGAAGTTGTCTCAGATGGTCTGGACTGGATCAAGGTGGGCAATGTTGAAATGCCATCGCGCGCTTACGTCTCAGTTTTTGGCTTCAAGGGACCGGATCAGCAAAAGCAGGCCAAGGTTCTTTCCGGTGGTGAAAGAAACCGACTGAACCTCGCACTCACACTGAAGATGGGGGGCAACCTTCTCCTGCTCGATGAGCCCACAAACGACCTCGATGTTGAGACCCTTGGTTCCTTGGAAAAGGCCCTCCTGGAATTTCCAGGCTGCGCGGTGATCACATCCCATGACCGCTGGTTCCTTGACCGAATCGCCACACACATCCTGGCCTATGAAGGCGACTCGCAATGGTTCTGGTTCGAGGGCAACTTCGAGTCCTATGAAAAGAACAAGATCGAACGATTGGGTGAAGAAGCTGCACGCCCACATCGTGCGACATACCGCAAGCTGACTCGCGATTAGGAAACGCCAGTGACCGTAATCATCACGCATGTTGCTCGCAGGTTTAGTGATTTGGATCCGTTGGGCCATGTCAACAACACCGTGTTCCTTGATTATTTGCAGGAAGCTCGAATCAGGGCGTTGCACGAAATCGGGTACCTCGAAGTCGTCAACTTCAGTCAAGTGATGGCCCACCAATCAATTGATTTTCGCAAACCAATTCATTACTCGTTGGAGCCTTTGACCATTGAAGTGTGGGTAAGTGCCATTGGGCGTACGTCATATCATCTGAATTACCGAATCATCAATGAGCAGGGAATTCTTAATGCAGAGGCGGAAAGTGTCATGGTGTGCTTTGATAATGACAAAGCAGTGCCCATTCCACCTAAGATGCGCGAAGCACTTCTCGCCGTCGCTGAACTGGAGTAATTCGTGCAGATTGAACTAGGAGCCACCGAGCGACGCACGCTCGTTGGTCTCATCGAAAAACAGATTGAGTGGAAACCATCGCTCGTACTTCGAGTAGTGACATCTCCCTCTGCCGTTGGTTTCTATTCCGCGCTACCACTTGATGTTCATGTATTTATCGCTATGCCAGCCACAATTGGTGGCGCTGCACCTTTTGATCGAATCGTTCATGCAAGTTCGTTGTTAAATCTGTTGATGAATGACCAAAGCCCGAAGATTGACCTCAACGCCCTTGAAGCTGTTGAATCATTAGCGGGAACATCCCTGGTCGAAATGCCACCAACAAATGGTTGGCAGATTCCCATGACAGCTCTGGCTAGCGACATTGTCCCAATTGTTAACGAGGCAGCAGAAGAATTCGACCGTCGCAGTAAGGGCTTGGGCGAGCGGGGAATGTCTGACTTAGCGGATGAAATCTGGGAGCGTCCAGGCTGGGCCGGGCTGCCAGTGCGAATGCTGCACGCTGCCGTTCGCCTTCAACTGCTCTGGAATGAGCCGGTCAAGGTGAGCGCGGCCACATGTGGTCCATGGAAACGGCTCAGCACTCCGCGGGGACAAGTGTTCGCGTACGCCACGGGACCTGCAGCCCGCACGGGTCTGCGAATTGTGAATTGAGCTCTCTCTGAGTTAGCCGCGAATCCAGATGCAAGTCTCTGGTCCAAGCACAAGGTGTTCTCCATCATCAGAGTCGACCAGAGCCACCTCGGGCCCTGATGCCTGAAGCAATTCCGTTCCGAAGTCGACGGGAAGTGAGAAGTTGCGCTCGCTGGTATTAAGAACGCACGTTAACGGTAGCTTCGAATCTGGACGCCGATAGGCGATCACCTTGAGCACTCCGTCATCCTCGCCACTGGGATCGCGCCACTCAAAGTCGCCGTCGCCAGTCGATGGCTCTTGGCGGCGCCGGGCCAATGCACTGCGGTAGAAGTTCAGAGTGGTGTCATCGGATTCCTGAGCCTGCACACTCAGGCTGGCCCATAACTCTGGCTGCGGCAGCCAAGATTGTTCACCAGGGCCAAAACCATAAGAAGGAATATCGCCTGACCATGGGATAGGCACTCGGCACCCATCGCGGCCGATTTCTTTGCCCTTGCTGCGAAACCAGAGGGGATCCTGTCGGGCATCACCTGGGAGATCGAGGACTTCGGGCAGACCAAGTTCTTCTCCCTGATAGAGGTATGTTGAACCAGGCAATCCGAGGGTGAACAGAGTTGCGGCGCGAGCGCGTGCCAATCCGTGATTGGCGGCATCTGGTGTTGGTTGCGCGGTTGGATGCTCACTCTGGCCAGGTGCTAAACGAGTTGCATGTCGAACAATGTCGTGATTGGACAGTACCCAGGTGGCTGGTGCGCCGACTTTCTTGTGATTGATGAGCGTGGAATCAACTGACTCCTGCAACTTTGCTGCGTCAAAACCTGCCCGCAGATAATCAAAGTTGAATGAAGTATGGAGTTCATCCGGACGCTGGTACAGCGCTAGACGTTCCGGAGTTGGTGCCCATGTCTCGCCACAGAAAACTCGTGGTGGTTCATAAGTGTCGGCGAGTTTGCGCCACTCGCGATACACCTCATGAACTCCGTCTTGATCCCAGAATGGGCTGAAAATTGGGTCACCGAGTAATTCTTGCTCGGGAATGGAGTCGTAATCGACATCAGGGAAGCTTTGGTCCTTGATGAGGCCGTGCGCGACGTCAATTCGAAAACCGTCAATGCCGAGATCGAACCAGAAACGCAGAATGTCGAGGAATTCCGCGCGAACCTCTTGGTTTTCCCAGTTCACATCTGGTTGAGAGGAATCAAAAATATGGAGATACCAGTACTTGGTTTTTTCCCCGTTGGCCAAAACCAGCGGCGACCAAGCATCACCATGAAAAACGCTCTGCCAGTTTGTTGGTGGGAGTTCATTGTTCTCACCCTTGCCTTCTCTGATCACGTATCGATCCCAAGCGGCGGATCCAGGCTCCGAATGCAAGACTTCTTGGAACCATGCATGCGAACTACTCGTATGGTTCGGCACGATGTCCATGAAGACCTTCATGCCACGATCATGGGCCGATGTAATGAGTTCTTCAATGTCGTTAACGCTACCCAGGCGGCTATCCACCATGCGGTAGTCGGTGACGTCGTACCCGCCGTCGAGCAAGGGGGATTCATAGAACGGCGAGATCCAGACTGCATCGACACCGAGATTCTGAAGGTAATCCAGCCGGCTCACGATGCCGGGAATGTCGCCCAGACCATCGCCATCGGAGTCTGCAAATGAGCGTGGGTAGACCTGATAAATGACAGCGTCACGCCACCACTGATTGGCACCTGAGGGCACGATTAAACCTCCGAGATAGGTATTTCTTGCTGGATTTCTGGTGATTCGTCTGGCACATTTTGCATGCCGTAAGCGGCAGCCACCAGATACTTCCACAACTCGGCTTCCAAGTGCGCAGGCATCCCCTGTTCCTGAACGGCAGCTGCCATTACCGCCAGCCAGCGGTCACGAGCTTCACCATCAATGTGGAAGCCTGCGTGCCGCATACGCAGCCGTGGGTGACCACGTTCTTCGCTATAGGTTGTGGGCCCGCCCCAGTACTGCTCGAGAAATGACCGAAGTCGCCATTCGGCTCCCTCGTAATCCTGTGAGGGGTACATCGCACTCAAAACAGGGTCGTTGGGCACGCGTTGGTAGAAGTTGTGCACCAAGCTTTGAAAGAATTCGTGCCCCCCGAACAGGTCGTAAGGGCTGGGTTCGGGTGCGCTGGTGTTATCGGTCACAACCCGATTGTGTCTGATTCCTTTGTTGCAGGTGTCAGCGGTGTTGACTCAGCGCTCTCCACCAAATGGCGGGTCATGGGCGGGAAGACAAAAGCATGGAATGGCGCGACGGACCACCAATACATATGTCCGGTTAGGCCCTTTGGCCAATAAACGGCCCGTTGGGTAAGCGTAGATCCACCAGACTCGTTGGCGCTGACGTTGAATTCCAGCCATGCTCGGCCTGGCATTTTCATTTCGGCGCGTAAGCGCAGTTGTTTAGGAACAATGCGCTCTTCAACCCTCCAGAAATCAACTGCCTCGCCCACCATGAGGTGATTGGGATCGCGCCGACCGCGGCGCAAGCCCACCCCGCCAAAGGCGCGATCGATGAGCCCGCGTACCTCCCAGAGCAAGCTGGCTGAATACCAGCCATTAGCGCCACCAATCCGGTCGACAGCCGCCCACAATTGCTCGGGAGTGGCCGTGGTATCGAGTACGCGGACATCTTCATAGAGGGTTCCACCGGCCCAACCGGGGTCACTTGAAAGAGGCTCACTTGGCGCCCCTGGTGTACTGGCACTGGACCAGCGGGTTGCGACTTGAGCCTCGCGCACCCGTGTCAGGGCGAGGCTGACCGCTTTCTCGAAGGGGATTAGGCCGTCTGGAGGGTCAGGGATGTATTGCTTAATGTCATCTTCGCGACAGATCGCGGGATGTTTCAAGGAACGAACCAGCGGACGTGCGATTGCGCGGGGAACAGGCGTGACGAGGCCAACCCAGTGACTCGACAAGCGTGGTGAAAGCAGGTTGATGGGCAAAATGAGTCGGGCGGGGAGTCCCGCCGCGCGGGCATAGCCCTGCATCATGTCTTGGTAACTCAACACATCGGGCCCGCCAATATCAAAGGTGCGGCTGATCTCCGGCGGCAGTTGTGCTGCTTTGACCAGATACCGCAAAACGTCTCTGACTGCAATTGGCTGAGTTTTTGTCCGAACCCAGCGAGGTGTGATCATGGCGGGCAAACGCTCTGTCAGATAACGCAGCATTTCAAATGACGCCGAACCTGAGCCGATAATGATTGCGGCTCTTAATTCAATTGTAGGAATCCCAGATTCACCGAGAATGCGGCCAACATCAACCCGTGATCGCATGTGCGGTGACATCTTGTGTGCGGCAATATCGGGCGCCAAGCCGCCAAGGTAAACGATCCGCTGAACACCGGCTTCTTTAGCGCAGTTGGCAAAATTCTGTGAAATTCGGCCCTCTTCGTATTCGAGTTGTTTGCCTTCCTGCAGGGAGTGCAGCAGGTAGTAGGCGACATTGACACCCGCCATGGCTGCGCGGAGAGATTCAGGGTCACCTGCATCTCCTACCGCGACCTCGATTTGGTCAGCCCAAGGGAAGTCTCGTAAGCGTTCTGGGTGGCGTGCAAGTACCCGAACTCTGGCACCCTCACTGATCAAGTACCCCACAAGGCGCCCACCTACATAACCGGTGGCACCTGTGACCAGATAGATGGGACGATCATCGTTCACGGCGGACATGACAATAGTGTGGCGTGAGTTCAGGAATTTGGCGCGCTGGAGGGTTGCTGCTCGGTGATCGTGATGTGATTGAGGGGGATATGTATCCCCTGTCGATCTAAAGAGATTTTTACGCGCTCACGAATGAGGCGGGCAGCCACAAATTGCTGTTCAGGCACAGCCTTTGCCATGACTCGTACGACGACCGCGTCGCCCCGAGCCTCTTCCATGCCGGCATAGACCGGCGTGTCCAGGAGAATTTTGTCCAGCGACGTATCAGCGGCCATCTGTTCGCCAGCCGTGTTAATCACGTGAGCAACAACAGCAAGGTCTGCGTCATAAGGGAGTGCTATGTCAACAACGGCGTAGGTCCAGCCTTGGGATTGATTGGCAATATAGGAGATTGTTCCGTTACGCACGTACCAAACGACACCATAGAAGTCTCGAATTCGCGTATACCGGAGTGCCACCTCTTCTACGGTTCCAAGAACTACACCGCAGTCAACAACGTCGCCAACTCCCAGTTGGTCCTCGAGAGTCATGGAAACGCCTGCGAGGTAGTCCGCTACTAATGTTTGAGCACCAAATCCAAGAACGACGCCAAGTACTCCGGCGCTTGCAAGTAGTGGGCCCAAATTCAACCCCAACTCCGAGAGAATCATCAAGACGGCCACGGACCAAATAAAGATGATGGTTGCGCTGCGGGCTAGTGAGCCGAGTGCATGGGCCCGTTGTGATGTGCGATTCTCAAGTAACGTTGAAGACAATGCTTGAGTGTCTTCAAGATTTCTCAACTGGGAGGGTCCAACATGGTGCGCATTGGACACCGCATGGTTTACGAGTCGGCGGATCGTGCGCCCTGCAATTGATGACGCTGCGAGGGAAATAAGAATTATCAGGATGATTTTGAATGGCGCATCCCAGGGACCTTTGTTGAACTCGTCGATGAAATTCGTTATTGAATCAAGATCCATCAAGAACTCCTAAAGTTGCGTTTCTGATTGTGTCAGACCGGTCCACTGAGCCATAAACGCCAAGGTGTCGGCACTTTCCTCAACTGACTTATTGAGCGCACGCGCTCCATGACCAACATTTTGTTCCGTGCGCACCAAAATCGGTCGGGTGCCGTTTGTCTCACGCTGAACCATTGCGGCCATTTTGCGCCCATGCATTGGATCGGTTCTGGTGTCATTATCAAAAATTGCAAACATGGTTGCTGGGTAGTCCGTATCGGGCTTGACCCGATGGTAAGGGGAGTAGGCATGCAACCAGCCGAATTGCTCTGCGTCGGCCGGATCTCCATACTCAACAGTCCAAGTGGGTCCAAGTTCACTTTCAACATAGCGAATCATGTCCAATAGTGGAGCAACGCACACGACGGCGTTATAGAGCTCAGGTCGCTGTGTCATTGCCGCTCCAACAAGGAGTCCGCCATTTGAGCCACCGTAAATTCCCAGTTGCTGGCTGCTGGTCCAGCCTTGGGCAACAAGGAATTCGGCAGCGGCGTGGAAGTCATCAAACACATTTTGCTTATTGGCCAACATTCCTGCGCGATGCCAGTCTTCACCCTCCTCGCCACCGCCGCGAAGGTTCGCAATCGCCCACACGCCCCCTGCTTCAACCCAGGCAAGGATCGCGGCACTAAACCCGGGTTGCAGTGGAATGCCAAAGCCGCCGTAGCCATAAAGGATTGTTGGTCGTGGATTCGTTGGTGATTCAGTTGGTGAGATCACGAACATGCGAACTACCGTGCCATCCTTGGATGAGTACTCGACTTGACGTGAGTAAACCTTGGGGGTTTCAACGGTGCCCGGAGGTGTCGCGAACAGTGTCAGTGAGCGCGTTCGTGCGTCAAACTCATACACCTGAGGGACAGTGGTGTGATCGGTGTAAACAATCCAGGTGATTGGTCCACCATCGATGTGTTCAACAGGTCCACCGATGGTTCCCGCGCCGGGGAGTTCGACCTGATACATGAATTCACCGTTACTCGCTTTCAGCACCGACATTTCTGCGACGCCATGGCGGGTGCGAACAACGAGAAGCTCGTCCTCATTCAACTCAGGAGAGTCCAGCAATGTGACGGACTCAAGTACTGAATCATCGTCTTCAGGGATCAGCGTTTTCCATGAATTTGGATTCCAGTGTCCCAATTCGGTGACCAAGATTGTTCCGCGGGGAGCATCGCGATCGGTGACAATGTACGCCCGACCATCGCGACCAAAACTGATTGATGTTTGAGCATCGACATCGCCTTGGACCAGTTCTAGTTGTGGACTAGATGGATCAGATTTGGTGAGGTCCGCGACCCACAGGTCGTTGCGCGGTTCTGTCCCTTCGGATGCAGAGATCTCAAGCCAGCGCCCATCGCGTGAAACTGATACGCCGTAATAGTTGGTCATGGTCATGCCGGCGCCGAATACAAGTTCATCAGTGTCGGGGTCGGCGCCCACACGATGCAGGTACACCCTTCGGTGGAAGTGCCGTTCGCTTTCTGGCAGCAACTCTGGGGCAATTCGCCGTACGTAGTAGTAGGCGGAACCTCCCAGTAACCATGCAATGGGTGAATAGCGACAACGGTCAATGGGTCCTTCGACGATTTCGCCGGTGTCCACTTTCATGACATAAATGGATGATTCTTCGTCGCCGCCCTCGCTCAGTTGGTAGGCGATCAGATCGCCTTCTTTGGAAGGCTGCCAACTATCGAGAGTCGTGTGTCCTGCAGGGTCTAATGCAATCGGGTCAATGAGCACCCGTTCGGTGGTTGGGTTGCTGTGGTCGTCTGAGCTCTCGCGGACGTAAAGAACTGCGAATTGTTGGCCAGGATTCCGTTTTGTGTAAAAGGTGCGCTCTCCGCGAATATACGGCGGGGAAATCGCGCCTGATCCCAAGAGTTCGCCCACACGTTTGCCAAATTGTTCGCGAGTGGTCCAGGTGGCTCGCTCAGTCGCCATCAGGTCGTTCTGAGACGCCAGCCATTCCACTGTTCGAGGGTCTGTGGGGTCCTCAAGGTATCGAAAGGGATCCGGAACCGGTGTACCGTGAAAGTCATCGATGATTCCGGAATCGGGGAGGCTGGGGTACTCGGGGCGAACAGTTTCCATGTGACCACCGTACGCGCTGCCAAGATTTGCCCGCATTAGGCTTGGACTGTGACTTCAGGCCAGGCAATCCTTATTTTTCTTGGAATCCCTCTACTCCTCGCAGCAATCATTTATGTGATCGCAGCCGCCCCATCATGGACTCGGAATAGCAGAGGGAACGCGACCACTGATCTCGATGGCGCCACCAGCGCGGATGCTGTATTCATTGTCAGCGATTCAGCAGCCCCAAATCCCTCGATTGTCCCTGCTGAGATATCGGCGCAAGCAGCTGTGTTGACCCGTGGAGGTGCACATGCAAATTGGTAACGCCTCCCGAAGTGAAATCAAGCGCGCCGTAGCACTTGCTCGAGAAATCTCGGGTCTGTCCTTCGGTGTTTACATCGGTGAATTGGCCAACGGCCGCGATTCCGCGCTTGCACGCCTCGCTGAACTTCCAACCCCGGAGTCGTCAGTACTCCTTGCACTGGACCCGCAAGCCCGAACCTTGGACATCATCACAGGATCGGAAGCGCACGTGGTGCTCGATGATCGTTCCTGTGAGTTTGCCATCCTTGCGTTCCAGTCATGCATGACCGCGGATGACATCGTCGGCGGAGTCCGCGAAGCCCTCGCGGTTCTTGCCGAGCATGCCCGCAAGCCCAAGGTTTATCACCTCGACGAACCGGCCTAACTCCCCGAGCAAATTCTTCGGGTTTATTCGCTCGGGTTTATTTGCTCGCGTCTTTCGCCTGCGCTCGCAACGCCCGCTCAACGCCATCGCGGGACTCGGTAACGAGGCGAATCATTGTTGGCATGGTTGTGGACTTGAGAAATGCATTGGTTTTCTCGATTAATTCCGTTGATGGAACAAATACCGGATACATTCCAGATGTAATCACTTGAGCCATTTCCATGGTCTGCTTGTTCCAGAGCTCAGGGAGTTGCTCAAAGTAGCGATCTACAAATGCGCCCATGAGTTCAGGCTGATCTGGATCTTGAAATCCACCGATGGTCGCTTCAATGATCGTGTTGGGCAGTTCGATGTTGTTGAACACTGCATCCCAGGCTGCATCTTTGGCGCTTCGTGTTGGGCGCGAGGCCAAAGCCATGGTCGCTTGACGCTTCCCAGTTGCGGTGTTGTCGCTTTCAAGTTCGGCATCGATTTCGACCTCGCCGCGGTCACCTGCTGCGACCAGAGCTTGCAACATGCTCCACCGCAAATCGGTGTCAACAACGATTCCCGGCCACGTGGTAGTTCCATCGAGCAAGGCTGCAACAGTTTCGAGCTGGGCATTGGTTGTTGCATTACCAATGAATACCTTGGTGAATGCAAGTTGGTGATCGCTGCCGGCTTCAGCGGCAGCCGCAAATCGCTCGCACGCCTCAGCGAGACGAAGGCGGTATTCCTCGCGGTGCTTGGGATCAGCAAATTGATCGATGGCAAGACTCAATTGGCGTAAGACACCGGAAACAACGCCGACATCAGATTCACTTTCAATTCCTGAAAGCACGAGAGCGAGGAATTCTCCGGTGCTGACCTCGGCGTCGCGCGTCATGTCCCAGGCTGCGCTCCAAATGACGGCGCGTGCAAGGGAGTCTGAGATTCCGCCGAGGTGCTTGGTAGCTGTTGTCCATGACTTTGTATCGAGTCGAACTTTGGCGAATGTGAGGTCACCATCGTTGACCAATAACAGATCTGGCTGTTGGGCTCCCGAGAGTTCTTCGACTTCGGTGATAGCACCGGTGACATCGATGGAAATAAAGTCGCGACGAATGAGCGCTCCATCCTGCAGGTCATAAAGGCCCAAGCCAACGCGGTGGGACCGCAGAGTCTGCTCAACGCCTTCAGGGGCGCTCGGTGGTTCCTGCTCAATTGCGACCCTGGTGTAATTGCCATGGCTATCGACTTCAACCAGTGGGCGCAGCAAGTTCACACCACTTGTTTGCAACCATTGGCGGGTCCAATCTGAAAGATCGCGACCGCTGGTAGCTTCAAGTTCGGTCAATAGATCACTGAGTTGGGTATTGCCCCAGGCATGCTTGTTGAAGTACACGCCAATGCCAGCCATGAATTCGGGCTCACCCACCCACGCTACGAGTTGGCGCAATGCTGAAGCACCCTTGGCATAGGTGATTCCATCGAAATTGACTCGAACGGCATCGAGGTCATACATGTCAGCCGCAATTGGGTGTGTTGATGGCAGTTGGTCTTGACGGTATGCCCACGCTTTGCGCAAGTTTGCAAACGTTGTCCACGCGTCGTTGTAACGAGTAGCGTGCACATTGGCATGGTGGGCGGCCCACTCCGCGAATGACTCGTTGAGCCAGAGATCATCCCACCAACTCATGGTGACCAAGTTGCCAAACCACATGTGGGCAAGTTCATGAAGAATTGTGTTGGCGCGTTGTTCATACGCGGCGATCGTCACGCGACTGCGAAAGATCAGGTCTTCGAGGAAAGTGACACACCCAGCATTTTCCATTGCGCCCGCATTGAATTCAGGGACAAAAAGCTGGTCATACTTGGCAAATGGGTAGCCCACCTTGAATTGGTCTTCGAAGAATGCGAAACCTTGTTTTGTGACTTGGAAAATTTCATCTGAATCCAAATACTGAGAAAGTGACTGTCGGCAGAAAATCCCCAGCGGGTAGGTGCCGTAAGGGCCCGAGTATTCATCACGAACTTCAAAGTAGGGTCCTGCGACCAATGCCGTGATGTAGGTCGAAATTGTTGGGGTTGGTTCAAATGACCATGTCTGTGTGTTCCCACCATCAACAACCTGGGCCATGGGGGAGTTACTGATCACTTTCCAGTGCTCCGGAGCTGTCACTGTCAATGTGAACGTGGCCTTTAAGTCTGGTTGTTCAAAGCAGGCATACATGCGGCGAGCATCAGCAGATTCAAATTGGGTGTAGAGATAGGTCTCGTTATCCACGGGGTCGACAAATCGGTGCAGCCCTTCGCCTGTGTTCATGAACTTTCCTTGGGCGCTGATGACCGCCGTGTTCATTGCCTCAAGGTTGGGCAATTCAATCCGTGCACCCTTAACCACCGAACTGACGTCGAGGGGTGTCCCGTTGAGGACCACTGAATTCACCTCAGGGGCAATGAGATCTATCCAAGTTGAGGCACCGGGCTCGTTGCAGGCAAACACCACTGTTGTCTCGGTGGGGAAGGTCGGGCCGGTTGAAGTGACATCGAGAACAACGTCGTAGGAGGTCACCGAAATCAATTGCGATCGCAGTGCTGCTTCAGCGCGTGTGATGTTCTCGGAGCGGGAATCAAGTGCCTGGGTGTCATTCATGACCAAATCTTTGCATGGCACGCACGTTGGAACTCGGGGCGTGGGGTGAAAGAATGCCCGCATGGCCACCGACGTTGAATTCTGGTTCGATCCGCTTTGCCCATGGGCATGGATTACTTCCCGGTGGATGAAAGAAGTTGAAATAGTTCGCGACGTCAAGGTCACATGGAGCGTCATGGCCCTGGCGGTTCTTAATGAGGGGAAAGATCTCCCTGAAGAATATGTAGCACTCATGAAGACGGCGTGGGGTCCCGTGCGGGTGTGCATTGCCGCACAGGAACAGTTTGGTACGAGTGTGCTTGATGCCCTTTATACGGCGTTGGGAACTCGCATTCACAGGCAAGGGCGCAAAGACTTCGACCAGATAATTTCCGAGTCGCTAGCTGAGGCGGGTTTGCCATCCGAACTTGAGTCCGCTGCAGGTTCAACAGAATTCGATGGTCAACTGCGCGAGAGCCATGCACGGGGAATCAACCTGGTGGGCAGTGATGTGGGTACACCGGTGATTACTCCGATTCCTGTGGGTGAGCAGGCTGGCACTTTGTGGGATGGAGCTGTGCTGGTGGCCTCAGTTCCAGGGTTCTATGAACTTAAGCGCACGCGCACCGAAGGTCCATCCTTTGATTGAATCCACGTCAGGTTTTCATGGAACCTGCATATTCGACGGCCAATGTGGTATCTGCCGCAAGTCTGTGCGACTTGCGATGAAAGTTGGTGCTCGCTGCGAGTTCGTCACCTCCCAGTCAATCGATTTTGCAGTTCAACCTGCAGGGGTGACGGCAGAACGGTGTGCTCGTGAAGTGGTTTTCGTTGATTCGGACCAACACGTTTACGGGGGAGCTCTCGCTGTTTCTCAAATCCTGAAGGTAAGCAAGATGCGTATCCTGGGGACTCTGATTGCCGCGCCTGTCGTTTTGCCCGCGGCGGAGGCTACATACCGTTGGGTGGCTCGGAATCGCTGGCGAATTCCGACTCGGGAATACTGCAGCACATGAGTAACTCAGAAGGCACATCAGAATCCATCACGACACAGGCCTGGCGAGGGTTTGCCAGTGACAACTATGCAGGTGTGCACCCCGAAGTTCTCAAAGCATTGGTTCGAGTGAACTCAGGTCATCAAGTTGCCTATGGTGACGACCTGATCACCGCGGAACTCCATGAGCGCATGGTTGGACTCTTTGGACAAGAGGTGGGTGTTTACCCCGTGTTTAACGGGACGGGCGCCAATGTTGTTGCGCTTTCTTCAATCACTCGACAGTGGGAAGCCGTGATTTGCACAAAGACGGCCCATGTCAACATGGATGAAGGTGGCGCACCGGAAAAGGTCGCAGGAATCAAACTTTGGACAGTGCCTGAGGTCAATGGAAAGCTCACCCCCGACGCAATACGTTCGGCAGCGCATGACTTCGGTTTCGTGCATTACGCGCAACCCGGGGCAATCACCATCGCGCAATCAACTGAGTTGGGGTCTGTCTATTCGATCGAGGAAGTCACAGCCCTCAGTGATTGCGCACATGAGTTGGGGCTTCGCGTTCACATGGATGGCGCTCGTTTGGCAAACGCAGTGGTGTCGCTGAATTGCTCCGTTGCTGACATGACCATCAACGCAGGTATTGACATTCTTTCCTTCGGTGGGACAAAGAATGGGATGCTGATGGGTGAAGTCATTGTCGTGCTGAACCCGGATGTTGTGCAGGGTGTCGAGTACTTTAGAAAATCTTTCATGCAGCTCAACAGCAAGATGCGTTTTGCATCAGCGCAAATGATTGCCATGCTCAGCGATGACCTATGGCTTCGCAGTGCACGGCACGCCAATGAGATGGCGCAGTATTTGGCGGAGAAAGTAGAAGGCATCAGAGGCATCACACTCGCCTCTACCGTGGATGCCAATGCGGTTTTTGCTCGGATGCCGGCTGATGTTGTTGAGCGACTCCAAACCAAGTGGCGTTTCTACACGTGGGATGCACCGGATCTTGTGCGCTGGATGTGCTCATGGGATACCAAGCCCAATGACATTGATCTCTTTGTCGCTGACATTGAAAAGGCAATGGCCGGTTAGTGCCTGAAGGGCACGTTGTTCACCGACAGGCCAAAGAGATTACGAGACTCTTTAGCCGGCAACAGGTTGCCGTTGATAGCCCACAGGGTCGATTCAGTGATTCCGCTAAGCAAATAACAGGCTCCGTGTTAACCAAGGCTGAGGCCCGCGGCAAGCACCTTTTTATTAAGTTCACGGACTCCAGTGAGATTCATGTGCATCTAGGGCTGTACGGCAAATGGACGTTTCTCGAATCGCCTCCCGAGCCTAAAGGGCTCATCAGGCTTCGACTTATCACGCCGGGGGCTTGTGCCGAGTTGAGAGGTCCGAATGCTTGTTCGCTGCTCACGAGCGCGGAATCGAAAGAAGTGCGAAAGCGGATTGGGCCCGACCCCATTAGGCGTGATGACCCCAGCACCACTCGTGACAAAGTTCTTTCCAGCTCAGCGCCGATCGGTGCGCTGCTCATGGATCAGAAGTTATTCGCAGGAGTGGGCAATATTTACCGCGCTGAAGTCTTGTTTCGTCACAACATCAACCCGAATGACCAGGGAAGATCACTCACCAATGAAACTTTTAATGCTGTGTGGGAAGACCTGTGTGTACTCATGAAAGCAGGTGTCCGGACCGGCCGCATTGACACTGTGTATCCCGAACATGAACCACGCGCCATGAAGCGTAAAGCTCGTGATGATCGTCACGGGGGAGAGGTTTATGTGTACCGCAGGGATGGCCAGCCATGTCACGTCTGCGGCAGTGAAATTCTGATGACCTCAATGCTAGGGAGAAATCTTTTTTGGTGCCCCCAGTGCCAGAAGTGAGATTAGTTCTGGACCTCGCCTGGAATGCGTGGTGAACGGATTCCGGGATGGTCTGCTGGCAGAGCTTTCTTGATCACGCGCCAGGACCACAAGACAACGCCGATCACCATGAGATAAAAAACCGGGCGGACTGCAGCCAGTGCCCAAAGGTCCTCACCTTGGATGAGGGGGACTTGAACGGCTGCGCGAACCACGTTGAGCAGTACCCAGAGCCATGAAGCGCGTGAATAGGCACGCAATAGATCTGGATCTTTGCGCCAGCGCATCCCCGTCCCTGTGATTGGTCCAACAATCACGCCAAGGAGTGGCCAGCGAATCAAGATCGAGAAAGCAAATGCCAGGGCTGATGCGATGTTGGCAAGGACGAGCGGCCAAAAGTAGGCAGCGGCGCTGCCGGTGTAGTAGGCAACGAGCGCGGCTAAAACGACAACGAGCAATGCTCCCGTCACGCGAACGGGTTTCTCACCACGCCGAAGCCGCAGTCCGGCGAGTCCAAACCCGATTACTAAGGCTGTAATGACCGCGGCTGACAGATTGCTGTTAGTTGCGAGATAGACAACAACAAAGGCAACGGGTGGCAGCATGGACTCGAGCGCTCCCCGGGGCCCACCAATGAGTGCTGCCAGCGGGTGGGAGTTTCCCGCGTGCTGGGCGGCTGACTCGGGTGGTGTCACCCACGTAGATTAACGGTGACAGCTATCACTTTTTCAGACACTCTGTCGGCAGGGGTTGGGGATCTGAGCGGCGTTAGAGTTTGGGGGTGGCTATTACCGAGACCGACCCCGATCGCTTGACACGTTTGGCAAACCAATGGAAAGCGGACCTACAATCCTGGGCGATCCCTTCGGAGATCTTGGACCAGGCACCGGAGCCTCCGTGGTCACATCCCGTGGCAATGTTCACCGTATCTGATGAAGTGCCCGATTCGATTTCCCACCAGCGGGCCCGTGAGGCCCTTCCCAATAATGGTTCGGTCCTAGATGTCGGCTCGGGCGGCGGCCGCGCATCCATGGCAATTTCTCCGCCTGCAGGCATGTTGGTTGCCGTGGATCACCAACAGGGCATGCTCGATGAATTCACCAATGCTGCGAAAGCACGCGGTGTTATCGCCCACACCTATTTAGGTGATTGGCCCAACGTTGCCGATTTAGTTCCTGAGGTTGACGTCGTTGTATGCCACCACGTGGCCTACAACGTGGCTGACATTGTGCCCTTCCTTCAGGCACTCAATGATCATGCAACAAAGCGTGTTGTTCTTGAGATTCCCATGACGCACCCAATGAGCAACATGAACGCACTCTGGAAAAAGTTCTGGGATCTTGATCGACCAACTGAGCCAACGCCTTATTTGCTGCAAGCAATTGCGGTGGCCATGGGTTTTCCCGCTGTCCTCGATATCTGGGACGACGAAACTTGGGGTGCACGGGTGAACATGCCTCAGGCTGATCGAATTAAACATTCGCGAGTAAGACTGTGCCTGACCGAGGATCGAGACGCCGAAGTCGCTGCCGCACTTCTCCAAGAACAGGATGCCAAACCCCGGCCCATTGCGACCCTATGGTGGGATGTGAAACGTGACAACACCTGATCAAAGCATTGAAGCGGGCCTGAAGCCGCACGTGCGTTACTCGTCTACTCCGTGGCTCCTGCTGTTTGGGGGAGTCATTGGGCTGATTGCTGCCTTTGAATTGACGGTGGACAAAATTCAGATTTTGTCCGATCCGAATTATATTCCAAGTTGTAATATCAATCCGGTTCTCTCATGCGGCTCTGTAATTGTCACGGAGCAGGCTTCAGTGTTTGGCTTTCCCAATCCGCTGATCGGCCTGACAAGCTATTCCGTGGTTATCACCCTTGCGGTTCTGTTGGTCTCCCGCGTCACAATCCCGAAGTGGGTGTGGTTGGGACTAAACCTAGGTGCACTCGGTGGAATGGCCTTCATTGTGTGGCTGGCCTTCCAAAGTCTTTATGTCATTGGGGCGCTATGCCCGTGGTGCATGGTTGCCTGGGTTGGAACGATATTTATTTTCTGGATCACCACCGCGGAGAATGCGGCTCAGGGGAGATTTACCCGTTCGGGCAGTCCAGGAGTTGTCTCTGAAGTTGTTTATTCACTGAGATGGATCTTCATTTCCTTGACCTTTGTTTTGATCATCACCTTGATTTTTATCCGCTGGATGGATTTCTGGCTGGGTAACGGCTAATACCCACTCAGGGTGGTGCTGGTTAGCCCAACCATAGGGAACTTCGCCGGTGCGCATGCCAGCGCGCGCTGAAGTGTCCTTGAAGGCCATGTAGGTGTGCCCTGTCAGCACGATCACCATGGCTAGGGCTAGCCAGTCATGAACAAACGTGGCACCGGTTCGCAAGTCATCGGTGAACAATGAACTAAAAAACATCATTGACCCGGTAATAAACATGACAGCAATTGCTCCGGTAGTGAACGCAGCATTGAGTTTTTGCCCCGCGTTAAATTTGCCGTAGTCAGTTGGACTATTTACGGGAATGGAAACAACATCGGGTTTTGCTTCCCGTTTAAGCCAGGCCCAATCATGTGGGTGAAACCGATTGAGTTCTTGAGCATCCCGGCGGAACGCAAGTGAAAAAAGCGCTATCACAATGGGTATGGGCAGGAGAAAACCGGAATACGAGTGAATGGTCTTGACCAATTCGCGGTTGCCAATAACTGTGCTGATATCAGGAATATAGAGCGCGGCGGCTGTTGCAATCAGAATTCCCATAAGAACGGCAATGGAGCGATGCGTGTAGCGCTCCGCTTTGCTGAACCGTTTTATAGACATGAAGTCTCCATTACCTGAGTTTCTTAAACAGGTTCATCGTTACGACCATTGGATTGTCCAATCCAGGCATCAATGTCATAGCCCCGCTGTTCCCAGTACCCGGGGATTACTTGATCCACCACATCAATGCGCGAAAGCCACTTGAGAGATTTGTATCCATACATGGGCGCCGTGTATAGCCGCACCGGACCACCATGCGGCGTTGTTATCGGTTCCCCATACATCGACATGGCAACGAGCATGTCAGGCCGCATCGCTTGCTCCATGGTGAGTGACTCGGTATAGGCGCCATCAAATGAATCAATGGCCAGCGCGGTAGCCGTGGGAGAAGCACCTGCTAACTCCAATAAATCGCTTAAAAGAACCCCCGTCCAAGGGACATCGTCAACTCTCCAACCCGTGACGCATTGAAAGTCTTTTGTCATTGACGTTTGCGGCAGTGTTTGTAAGTCAGCGAAACTAAGAGTCATGGGACTGGAAACTGCTCCGGAAATTGTCAGCGTGTAATCGGCCTCCGACATTTCAGGGTATCCATTGGTCACCGTGTAAATTCGAAAGCCACCGGCTGCGGGAAGCACCGAACCAAGACCAGGAATGGTGGCATTAACCGTAGATGTCACCGCGGAATTGAGTTGGCGGCCAAAAACCACGCCTAGTGCACCCAGACCCAACATGCCCATTATGACCCTGCGGCCCACGGGTGCACCGTTTTGCGAGCTGCTTCCAGGAACTTTCATATGAGAATAGGAACACATTTTGGGCCCAATTGCGCGCTGAATTGCCTGCCATCAAATGTTTGTTCCCTGTCCCGGACATGGTGGCGGCTGTCCGAGTAGACACAATCCGAGGGTGAGAGCGGGTGACCGGGATCGAACCGGCATGACCAGCTTGGAAGGCTGGGGCTCTACCATTGAGCTACACCCGCGAGGTGCGGGCTAATGCTACTCATTGCCCTCGGTTCATTAAAAATCGGCGTTCTTTTTCACATTCCTGACCGTTGAGATTCGAATATGCAATCCCGGATCGCAGTTCAAGTTGCATGCCACTACACGGGCAGAATGCCGTACGTCTAGACTCTGCGAGGCCAGCGCGGGGCGTAGCGTAGTGGCTAGCGCGCCTGCTTTGGGAGCAGGAGACCGGGAGTTCGAATCTCCCCGCCCCGACCACAAGTTTCACCGGCAATACCCCTGCACCATGATCAGTATGTCAATAATCAACTATCTGGAGTTTTTGTGAAAACCGAAATCGAAACCCTCAGCCCAACCCGCATCAAAATGGTCGTTGAGGTTCCCTTTGAAGACCTCCAGCCCAGTGTTGACGCAGCGCTGATCAAGATTGGCAAGCAGATCAACATTCCTGGGTTCCGCAAAGGCAAAGTTCCTGCCCGGGTTGTTGAGCAGCGGGTTGGTCGGGCAGCTGTGCTCGATGAAGCCATCAACGATGCCCTGCCCAAGGTTTACGACGACATTATTCGTGAGAACAAAATCCGCCCAATCGGTCAGCCAGAAGTTGAGGTCACCGAGATCGCTGACGGCGACAAGTTGGCTTTCACCGCTGAAGTAGATGTGCGCCCCGAATTCGAATTGCCAGCATTTGATTCATTGACCGTTGAGGTTGAGCCTGTTGCAATGTCGGCTGCTGATATTGATGAGCAAATTGATGGGCTCCGTGGCCGTTTTGCCAACCTCAAAGAAATTGATCGTGCAAGTATCGATGGCGATGTCCTACTGGTCAATATTTCGGGTGCGACGGAGACAGGCGAAGAAGTCGAGGACCTGTCCGCTTCCGCCATGTCTTACGAGTTGGGCACCGAAGGCATGCTCCCTGGTTTTGATGACGCTGTTCGCGGCGCAGCCAAGGGCGAGTCACGCACATTTGAATTCACTCCTCAAAATGGCGACTGGTCAGGAATCCCGTTGACCGTCACCGTTGAGGTTGTTGCGGTGCGCGAACGTGAGCTTCCTGAACTCGATGCAGATTTTGTCAGCATGGCCTCAGAGTTTGACACGGTTGAGGAACTGCGCGCTGACATTGATAACCGTCTTGGACGGTTGAAGAAAATTGAGCAGGGCAATGAAGCCCGCAATAAAATTCACGATGTCCTTCTTGAGCAGGTCGACATTCCGCTGCCCGAAGGTGTGATTGCCGCTGAAATCGAAGCGCACTTCCAAGACGGTCACGATTCAGGCGAAGAGCATCGGGCTGAAGTTGAAACAGAGATCCGAACCGGGCTCAAGAGCCAATTTATCCTTGACAAGATCGCTGAAGACGAAGAACTGACTGTCGGCGAAAGTGAATTAAGTGCCTGGCTGGTGCAGCAGGCACCGCGCTACGGCATGGCACCGGATGCATTTGCTCAGGCTCTGGTGGAAGCAGGGCAGGTTCCCATGGCCATGGCTGATATCCGTCGCGCCAAGGCACTTGCCAAGGTCTTGGAGAGCGCCAAGGTCGTTGACACGGAAGGCACTGTTGTCGACCTGGCCGCACTCGATGCTGAAATGGCTGCACTGGCTGCTGGGGAGTAGATCCCTCGGTTCGGCTATGGGCGAACTCGACACATTTAGTCGGGTCTTTGCCGCACGTGCGGGTTAGAGTTCAGTCATCACTACGGAGCAAACCCGAATTCCGCGTCAACCAGAAGGCGGAATTACCCAACGCGAGGAGACTCGGTGTCCAGTCAGCAATTTGAAGTGAACCAGCCTTTCGGTCTTGACATGCGTGCAGGTGGCGGCATGACAGGTTTCGGCGACATGCTCGATGAACGCCTGCTGCGCGAGCGCATTATTTGGCTTGAGGGTCCGGTCATGGATGACAACTCCAACAGAATTGCCAAGCAGCTTCAGGTGCTCGCTGCTGAGGATCCCGAAAAGGACATCAGCCTGTACATCAACTCACCCGGAGGTTCAATCACCGCGGGCATGGTCATCTACGACACCATGCAGTTGATCCCCAACGATGTCACCACGGTTGCCATGGGTCTTGCGGCATCCATGGGTCAATTCCTGCTCTGCGCTGGGGCACCTGGAAAACGCTATGCAACCCCCAACACTCGCATCATGATGCATCAGCCATCAGGTGGCCTTGGGGGAACGGCAAGTGATATCAAGATTCAGGCAGAGCAGATGCTTTACATCAAAAAGCGCATGGCTGAATTGATCGCGGAGCACAGCGGTCAGACCATGGAGCAGATCGAGAAAGACTCTGATCGCGACAGGTGGTTCACTTCTGAGGAAGCACGCACCTACGGATTGATCGACCACGTGTACAGCACGTCCGCTGATGCGCCGCCAACATCTTCAGCAAAGGGAGACAAGAAGTGATGAACGTGCAGCAACCAACAAGCCGTTACATTCTGCCAGAATTTCGTGAGCGCACCGCAACAGGTGAGCGGGTTCATAACCCTTACACCAAGTTGTTCGAAGAGCGCATTATCTTCCTAGGTGTCCAAATTGACGACGCCTCCGCCGACGATGTCATGGCCCAACTTTTGACCCTAGAGTCAATGGATCCCGATCGTGATATCCAGATCTACATCAACTCTCCGGGTGGCTCCTACACCGCGATGACCGCTATCTACGACACCATGCAGTTTGTGAAGCCACAGGTGCAGACCGTGTGCCTTGGTCAGGCAGCATCGGCAGCGGCCGTATTGCTGGCGGCTGGAACACCCGGCAAGCGTTTCGCACTCCCGCATTCACGGATCCTGATCCACCAGCCCTACACCGAAGGTGGTGGCCAGGGCTCAGATATTGAGATCCAAGCCAATGAAATCATTCGGATGCGCAAGGAGATGGAAGGCATTCTGTCCAAGCACACCGGTCGTTCTATTGAGCAGATTGAAAAGGACATTGAGCGAGACAAGATCCTGACGGCCGATATGGCCAAGGATTTTGGTGTCATTGACTCGGTAATCTCTTCGCGCAAGGGGTAATTGCGCATCGAGTGTGTCCAAGAGAGTCTCGAGTAAGTATTGAGACTTTCTCCCGCGCCACCGTGTGAATAACTCGTCATTGGGTCCTTTTTCGGGGTACGGTTCATGGGTTCATGTGGAAGCGTTCGAAATCAGGGTAAAGGGGCGTCGTGGCACGCATCGGTGAAAGTGGCGACCTGCTTAAGTGTTCTTTCTGTGGGAAGAGCCAGAAGCAGGTTAAGAAGCTCATTGCTGGCCCTGGTGTCTATATCTGTGACGAATGCATTGACCTGTGTAATGAGATCATCGAAGAGGAACTGACCGAGGCCAGTACCTCAGACTTTGGCGAGTTGCCCAAACCCCGCGAAATTTACGCATTCCTTGATGAGTACGTCATTGGTCAAGATAGTGCAAAGAAATCCCTATCAGTTGCGGTCTACAACCACTACAAGCGCGTTCAGGCCGGTGCGAACCACAAGGGCAAAGAAGACTCGGTTGAGTTGGCCAAGTCCAATATCTTGCTTCTCGGTCCCACTGGCTCCGGCAAGACACTTCTTGCCCAGACTTTGGCCCGCCTGCTCAACGTCCCGTTCGCAATCGCTGACGCAACAGCATTGACCGAGGCTGGCTACGTTGGCGAGGATGTTGAAAATATCCTTTTGAAACTCATTCAGGCCGCTGAGTTTGATACCAAGCGCGCTGAAATGGGAATCATTTACATCGATGAAATCGATAAAGTTGCCCGCAAGAGTGAAAACCCATCCATCACCCGGGACGTTTCCGGTGAGGGGGTTCAACAGGCCCTGCTAAAGATTCTCGAGGGCACGACTGCTTCTGTGCCACCGCAGGGTGGACGCAAGCATCCCCACCAGGAATTCATTCAGATCGACACCACGAACGTATTGTTTATCGTGGGAGGCGCTTTCGCAGGTCTCGACAAAATTGTTGAGCAGCGGCTGGGCAAGAAAAACCTCGGGTTCACATTTGATCTTGTTGAGGGCGAGCGCACCGAGTCCACTGATGTGTCAGCAGATCCGTTCTCTCACGTCATGCCGGAGGATCTACTGAAATTTGGCATGATCCCCGAATTTATTGGTCGCCTTCCAGTGTTCACTTCAGTGAACAAGTTGGATCGTGAGGCACTCGTTGCCGTCCTCCGGGAGCCCAAAAATGCGCTGATCAAGCAGTACCAAAAACTTTTCGAATTGGACAACGTTGAACTTGAATTTAGCGATTCCGCACTCGATGAAATCGCTGACCTAGCACTTCTGCGGGGCACGGGAGCTCGGGGATTGCGGGCAATCCTCGAAGAAGTTTTGCTCAATGTGATGTATGACGTACCGAGCCGCGACGATGTTGCCAAAGTTGTCATCTCTGAAGAAGTCGTGCGCAATAGCGTGAACCCGACATTGGTGCCGCGCGAAGCGCCTAAGCGCGCTCCTCGCGAAAAATCAGCCTAACTTCTTCTGCTCGGGGTTCAGGCCAGAACAATCTCTGCTGCAATATCACCATCGGTTGCAGCGAAGTCCATGCTGGCAACATTTCCAGCGGCGGCCAAGTCACGCTCTGCCAGTTTCAAATTTTCCATGTGATCCGTTGAGCCACTGAGTGTTGCGGTGGCTACCTCGGCCTTCATGGAGACCTTGGCCTCAGATTTTGCCTTGCGAATTAAGCCGAGTGCCGTTTGTGCATCGGTAAATATTCTGGCATCAGTATCGCCTTGTACTGCAATTGTTTCGGGCCACGGCTGGGAATGAACTGAATCTGTGTTAAACCACGACCATGTTTCTTCCGTGGTGAAAGGTAGGAATGGCGCAAAGAGGCGCAACAGCGTGGTGAGCGAAATGTAGAGGGCAGAGCGTGCGCTCTCCGTGTTTACACCGTCCTTCTCTCCGTAGGCTCGCTCCTTGACTAATTCCACGTAGTCATCGGTGAACTCCCAAAAGAAGGTTTCAGCGACATCGAGTGCTTTGGCGTAATTGAATTCTTCAAAGGCCTTTGTTGCGGCATCAACGGTTGCAGAGAGCTTCACCATTAACGCTTGATCAACGGGTTCGGTGATGCTCTCAATATTTCCGCCCTGGCTAATTGTGAGAACAAATTTTGTGGCATTGAGCAACTTAATGGCGAGCCTGCGACCGATTTTCATCTGGCCAACATCAAATGCGGTATCAGTTCCCGGGCGACCAGAGGCAGCCCAATAACGAACGGCATCCGAGCTGTATTCATCGAGCATCTCCATGGGCGTAACAACGTTGCCCTTGGACTTGCTCATTTTCTTGCGATCGGGGTCAAGGATCCAACCGGAGATCGCGGCATGCGCCCAAGGCAGTTCCTTGTTTTCTAAATGAGCGCGAACGACAGAGGAGAACAGCCACGTCCTGATGATTTCGTGGGCTTGGGGTCGCATGTCCATGGGGAATACGCGGTTGAATAGATCCTCGTCGCGCTCCCAGCCGCCAGCAATTTGTGGGGTCAGTGAACTGGTGGCCCAGGTGTCCATGACGTCGGGATCCCCCATGAATCCGTCAGGTTGATTGCGCTGGTCCTCGGTGTAACCGTCGGGGCACTGGCTACTGGGATCAATGGGGAGTTGATCCTCAGTAGGAACAATCACCGAGTTGTAGTCAGGGTTGCCATCTGCATCGAGCGGGTACCACACGGGAATGGGAACGCCAAAGAAACGCTGTCGGGAAACCAGCCAGTCTCCATTGAGTCCGTCCACCCAGTTGTCATAGCGCACTGCCATGTGGGCTGGGTGCCATATGAGTTCCTTGCCGCGGGCAAGGAGTTCTTCACGCAACTCTGCGTTGCGGCCACCATTGGTCAGGTACCACTGGCGTGTGGTCACGATCTCGAGGGGCTTATCGCCTTTTTCAAAAAATTTAACGGGGTGAGTAATTGGCTTGGGCTCACCTTCCATGTCGCCTGACTCGCGCAACACCTCCACCATGTTCGCCTTCGCCGTGAAGCTTGTTGTTCCTGCAATGGCCGCGAAGCGATCCTTGCCTGCTTTAGTGGTGATCCAGGCGGGTGTCTCTGAAGTCACTCGACCATCCCACCCAATGATCGGACGAGTGGGAAGTTGCAGTTCACGCCACCAGGTGACGTCTGCCAGATCACCAAAAGTACAAACCATTGCAATTCCAGAACCTTTATCAGGATCAGCCAAGGTGTGCGCCATCACGGGAACTTCAACACCGAAAACTGGTGTGACAACATTTGTGCCAAAAAGTGGCTGGTAACGCTCATCATCTGGGTGGGCAACAAGCGCTACGCAGGCCGCGAGAAGTTCCGGACGAGTTGTTTCAATGAAGACTTTTTCGCTTGGGTTCTCCGCGCGTTTAAATGCGATTCGGTGATAGGCGCCAGGGCGTTCCCTGTCCTCTAATTCTGCTTGAGCGACCGCCGTGCGGAATGTGACATCCCAGAGCGTGGGGGCTTCAGATTGATACGCCTCACCGCGGGCAAGGTTGCGAAGGAAAGCGAGTTGACTCACGCGTTGGGCATTGCCATCAATCGTTTGGTAAGTCTGGTTCCAATCGATAGACAGACCCATGCGCCGCCACAGGTCTTCAAAGACAACTTCATCCTCGACCGTGAGTTTCTCGCACAGTTCGATGAAGTTGCGACGTGAGATCGGTTCCTGCTTCTTGGGATCAGGATTTGCAGGGGGAGTGTAATCGGGCTTGTACGGCAAACTTGGATCACAACGAACGCCAAAGTAGTTCTGCACCCGACGCTCGGTGGGGAGCCCGTTGTCATCCCATCCCATGGGATAGAACACTTCAAATCCGCGCATCCGCTTGTAGCGCGCGATGCAATCGGTGTGGGTATAGCTGAAAACGTGCCCCACGTGCAATGAGCCGCTCACCGTGGGGGGCGGGGTATCTATTGAAAAGACTTGATCTCGCGTCTTGGTGCGGTCAAAGTTGTAAAGACCCTGTTCATTCCAAGCAGCTGCCCACTTGACTTCAATTCCATCAAGACTGGGCTTGTCGGGGACGCTTACGGGAGCGGTGGACTTCTGACTGGTGGACATGGTCACGAAGTCTATTGAGGCCACAGTGAGCCGATCGCCTTAGACTGCCAGCATGCCTGTTGCCCTAACCCCTGAGGACCTGTGGAGCCAACTTGATTCCCGGTGGCCCGAGAACATTATTGAGCCATCGCTAACGCGGATGGCCTCGGCTGCCGCGCTTCTCAATGACCCGCAATTGACGTATCCGGTGATTCAGATTGCTGGAACCAACGGCAAGAGTTCCACGGCACGCATGGTCGAATCGGTCCTGCGCTCATTTGGATTGCGCACCGGACTATTCACCTCTCCGCATCTGGTGGATCCCACAGAACGCATCCAAATCAATGGTGAGCCAATTGCGGCTGCGCGGGCTGTTGAAGTATGGAATGAAATTGCACCTTATATAGATGTGGTCGATTCCAATTCGGTCGCAGACGGTGGACCCCGAATGTCGTATTTCGAGGCACTCACAACATTGGCCTACTCAGTGTTTGCCGATGCACCGGTCGATGTTGCGATTATTGAGGTTGGATTGGGTGGAACATGGGATGCAACCAGCATCTGTCAGCCGGCAGTTGCGGTGGTGACACCCATTGATTTGGATCATCAGGAATATCTCGGTGACACGATCGAGCTCATCGCTGCTGAAAAAGCGGGGATCATTCAGAACTCAAGTGCTGCGGTACTTGGCCCTCAAATGCCCGCGGCGGCATCGATCCTGATGGCGAAATGCGTGTCGGCGGGAATCATTCCATCCCGATTTGCAGTGGAGTTCGGGATTGATGCGCAGAACCTGGCCGTTGGTGGGCAGCTTCTCAACCTGCATGGTCTGCGAGGAACCTATAACGAAATTTTCTTGCCACTCTTTGGTGAGCATCAAGGTGTTAATGCTGCCATGGCACTGGCCGCATGTGAGTCCTTCTTGGGTGCATCCTCATCGGAGCCTTTGGACATCGACGCAGTGCGAGAAGGATTTGCCTCGGTGACATCGGCAGGGCGACTGGAAATTATTCGATCAGGCCCAACGGTGCTGGTTGACGTTGCCCATAACCCACATGGTGCTCGTGCACTTCGTGCAGCGCTGGAAAGTTCCTTTGACTTTGTCGGAGTGATCGCCGTGATCGGACTTTTGGGCGACAAGGATGCTGTCGGTTTCGTTGAGAGTCTTGCGCCCGTGATCAGTCACGCGATCGTCACGCAACCCCAATCACCCAGAGCGCTTCCAGTCCGGGATCTTGCCCGCATTGCCAGGGAAATTCTGGGCGACCAAAAAGTCAGTGAAGCCGAATCTGCTCCACATGCCTTGGACCTCGCCATTAATTTGGCAGATCAGTCTGGTGAATACTCAGGCATGGGAGTCGTTGTAACAGGTTCTGTCGTGCTTGTTGGTGACGTACTCAGGGCCATCGATAAGAAAATTCAGTCATGAGAGTCCTTGGGTCCAGCGTGTTGGCGCTTGAGGCAATTGTGATTTTGTTGGCCATCCCGATTGCCGTCAATAACGCTAATGTGAATGCGGGGCTTGCCATTGGAGTTGGTTTCGGTGTTGCGTTCTTCATGTTCGTCATCATCGGGATAATCACCAAACCAATCGCCATCCCATTGGGCTGGATTGTTCAAGGTTTCGCCATCGCATCGGGGTTCATCGTCCCGACCATGTTCGTTGTGGGAGGGATTTTCGCAATTCTCTGGTACTTCGCCGTCAAAAATGGCACCCGCGTGGACAGGGCGCGGGAGTTGGGTGAAGCGACAGAAGGGTGAGCCCCTACCATCGGAGGGCACATAGTAAGAAGTGACACGCATTTACACACTTCGCAATCACATTCACAAAGGAGTCCCCATGTCTGAACGCACCCTCGTATTGATCAAGCCAGACGGCGTTGCCCGTGGATTGATCGGTGAGGTCGTTGCTCGGATTGAGCGCAAAGGGTTCACATTTGCTGCGCTTGAACTCATGAACGTTTCTGTTGAGGTTGCTGAAACCCATTATGGGGAGCACGCGGATAAACCATTTTTCAAGGATCTTGTTGAGTTCATTACTGGCGGACCACTTGTAGCCGCAGTCATTGAAGGGCCCGATGCAATTTCGCAGTGGCGCACCATGATGGGCGCCACCAATCCAGTTGCCGCAACTCCGGGAACTATTCGCGGGGATCTTGCAACGGAGATGCAAAACAATGTGACGCACGGTTCGGACTCACCAGAGTCAGCAGCGCGCGAAATCGCTTTGTTCTTTCCCAACCTGAGCAAGTAATTTGCGCACCTCGCCGTGGATCGCTGGGCTCACCAGTGCACTCACCGCCGGTGCTACAACGGCGATCACATCCAAGGGACAAAGTCTTGTGCCTTGGCCGGATTCGGTGCGTAGGGCATTCCCCATAGTTATTGGGTCGATTTCGGGTGCGACAACAGCTGCGGTTTCTGGGGCTCCACGCATGCGGGCCAGACATGTCACCTATGCAACAGCGGGTTTATTGGTCGCAGGCACGGCCGGTTACTTTTTCGCGCGCAAACAACTTGCATCCATTGCCAGTGAGGGCGCGCAATTAGATTCGGCATTGGTCGAGGCTCCAGTTCATCCCCATGTGAGCGGCAGTGCCGATTCATTAGTGGATTACCCAGAAATCGGTAGGGAGGGTGCCAGATTTGTTCACAGTGTGACCACGGCCGGCGATTCTTTGGCCGTGGGGATTGATCGCACAATGGATCCGATTCGGGCCTATGTCAGTGTGGCCAATGCGCAGTCCATTGCGGCGCGCGTTGACCTCGCATTGAGGGAGCTAGTACGCACAGAAGCCTTTGACCGCGAATACCTACTCATTCAAGCACCGGCTGGATCAGGATATGCAAACTCAACTCCGATAGATGTTCTTGAAATACTCTCTGGTGGAAACTGCGCCAGTGTTGCAATCTCCTATGGATTCCTGCCGAGTTTTCTTTCACTCACCAAAGTCGAACTTGCAGGGCAAACACAGCGCGCGCTCCTTGATGGCATCGCGGAGCAAAGACTCGCGCGTGAACGGGCAGGTAAGTCGTTTCCACGGCTCTTGCTGTATGGCGAGAGTCTTGGCGCCAAGGTTCAGCAGTATGCGGTGCCACTCGGCAGCGTTGATCTTGATCGATTTGGCATTGATCGAGCGCTGTGGGTGGGGACACCGGGAGGCAAAGTCTCCGATGCATTCCACCTGCTTTGCTCCAATCATTCCATCACCATCGACCGACCGGAACTCATCCCCGAGGGTGCAGATTTTCGCGTGTGGTTCCTTGAACATGATGGAGATCCGGTTGTTCGCTTTCGACCAGAGATCGCGTGGAGCAAGCCCTACTGGTTGGCCGCGCCCCCCCGAGGTCGCAATATTCCTGAAGCCATGGCCTGGTTGCCTTGGGTAACTTGGGCGACGGTTCTCGTGGATACGATCTTTGCCACCGACGTGAAACCTGGTGATTTCCAGAGTTTGGGTCATGATTATCGAGCAGATTTGGGTGTTGTGGCCACGCGTGCATTCGGTTTCGACCCGACACCTGACCAGTCGCAC
>Ga0181562_10000520_pt1 | contig 31710 bp, 24 predicted proteins | sample 011ome_26_FD_139344 | JGI IMG/M metagenome (GOLD analysis project Ga0181562, IMG submission 139344) | Coastal salt marsh microbial communities from the Groves Creek Marsh, Skidaway Island, Georgia - 011511BT metaG (megahit assembly) | ecosystem: Environmental > Aquatic > Marine > Intertidal...
ACCACCGTTGTCTCAATTTCGTCTTGCTCGACATCCGCAAACACTGGGCTCGTCAGCAGACCACTAACACATACCGCCAACAACCCTTGATACCGCTTCATTCTTACCTCTCTACCGCTAGTGTGATTGTTCGGCCAAAAGCTGAGCACGCAAACTCAACTCAGCGGCCATGAAAATATGCTGTTGGCTCATTGCGTGTTCGGTTTGCTCCACACAGTCCAAAATCATCTGCCCGAAGAATGGGAAGCCCGTTTGCCCCAAACACTCCTCTTTTTGTTCACCATGCTGATCAACCAATAGCAGTGTGGACGATGGGGCGTTTCCGGTGATGTCGATGTATTTACGAAGTTCAATCGAACCCGTTGCGCCGAGAATAAACGTTCGGCCATCTCCCCAGGTCCGCAAGCCGTCTGGGGTATACCAATCCACTCGGCTATAGAACGACGCGCCATTATCAGCCGTCATCGAAAACTCGCCAAAGTCCTCGAGCTCGGGATAGTCTGGGTGACTAAAGTTCTCAACACGCGCGAAGTTAATTGTGGCGCCCTGCGCGCTGGCGTAAGTCAAAAACTGTTCAACTTGATGCGAGCCAATATCAGTCAAAATGCCGCCATAGCGCGCCTTCTGGAAAAACCAATCCGGTCGGTTCGCCTTGTTCAAACGATGAGGTGCAATGTTAAGCACCTGTAACACACGACCAACCGCGCCTTGGGCGATCAACTCGCCCGCTCGCCATGCTGCGTCGTTGTGAATACGCTCGGCGTAATAAACAAAGTAGCGGCGCCGTGTTTGATCGACAGCCTGCTTAACCTGCTCCAGTTGCTCCAGGGTCGTGAAAGGCGCCTTGTCGGTGAAATAGTGCTTGTCGGCCTGTAAGACTCGCAGCCCAATCCCCGCTCGTTCTGAGGGCACCGCAGCGGAACATACTAGGCTAACCTCAGGCGAACTCAGTATCGTTTCAAAATCAGAAACAGGCTGAGCTTCGGGATACTTCTCACAAAAGGCTTTCAGTCGATCTGAATCTGGGTCATAAACATACTTGAGCGTGGCACCCGCATCACGCAGACCGTTTACTTGACCGTAAATGTGGCCGTGGTCGAGAAAAGCCGCCGCGATGCAAAACTCGCCCTCATTAACGACCCTTTTGGCATCGCTGGTCGGTGCGTAAGCGGCCCCGTCTTTGATATTCGTCATAGCGTTTACATCCACCCCATCGCTACACTGGTGCTAAAGACGACGCTCGACAAAACGGTCACAATACACACAACCATAGCCGCATTGATAATCCATGCGCGGCTGCCTTGTGGACGGTCTTCTCCCATGAAGTCCTTACGATTATTGAGGAATAGCCAACCCAGATAGGCGATGGGAAGCAAGAAGCCGCTGATTGCAGACGTAGGCAAAATGACATAGGCCCCCATCGTCGACCAGAGGAATACGCCCAACACCGCCGGGGTCGGTAACAGGAGACACAGCCGATAGGCTTTGGAGTGAGGCTCAAGCTTAAACAACTCCGCGGCTACCGCTCCGCAGCACAGCATATGCATAACCAGCGAACCCACCGCCATTCCCAAAATGCCGATCGCAAAAATTAACCGACCGGTGATGGGGTCAATGCCGGCATCAGTGAACATTAACGCGGCTTTGGCTGGGCTCAGCTTGCCTTGGATATCCATCCCGCTACCATGAAGTGCGCCGGCAGCCGCTATCGCGATGAGCGTTGTCACTAAGATGTAAGGGAGCACCAAACCCATCACGATATCGTATCTGGCGAGCTCGCGATGCTCTCGGCCCCATCCCCGTTCGAGCAAGGTATAACCATAAATAAACGTCATGTTAATACCTACGGCGGTTCCCAGCGCCGCCATCACAGTCGTGACGCCGGCCAAATCGGTCGGCAAACGGCCTGGAATAAAACCAGCGAAAACGGCGCTCCAATCCACCTTGCCTTGGATACTGGCGTAGATCACCACCCACAAGAAGGCCAAAATAATGCCGGTGCTTAACCACTTGATGGCCGTCTCAAACACCTTTACGGGTTTGCCGCCGCGACCGTAGTTCCAAGCCGTATAGGCACAAACACACCAAGTCAGAATCGCGAACAGAAACAGCCACGCTTCTCTCGCTGCACCGTCTCGGCTCGCCAAATCTGCACCGGTGGCGACGGATACCACCTCTTCTATCATTCCGGCACTGAGAGGATAGTGAGAAAATCCCCATATAATCGAGGAGGCGATCGCGGCAAAGGCCCACAAAAACGCTAAAGTTGGACTTATGTGATTTTTCATTGCACGGTAGGGTTTTTCGCCTGTGCTCAGTGTTTGATGAGAGAGTGCAAATAACATAATGCACCCAATAATCATCGCAAGAGGCTGTACCCACAGAAGGTCATAGCCATAAACGGCACCCAGGGTCAGCGAGGTGATCGCGCTTCCGCCACCGAGCGTCATTGCGCCTTGCAACCAGCCCGGCCCGCTTAACTTCAAATACGTCGGCAAACGCGCCAGCGCAGGTTTTCCTGCTAAAGCCGCAAGCTGCTGGGCCTCTATTTGAGCACTCATTATTCCCCTCCTGTGATAATCGATTCCACTATCAATTCTGCTAGCGATATGAGCTACTCATATCGATGTTGACCTCGACTTGGGCTTTGGTTCGCAAGACAGATGATTCAATTTTTTGTTGTAAAAGCCGACTGTACTCAACCGCATCTATTGGAAAATCGACTTTCGAATCAGTCCATGTAGACATGAGCATGCCGTTCGCAATGGCGAGAGAAGACAGGCCATCGTCTAGTGGCGCGATCAAGGATTCGTCGTTCCTAATCGACTCAACAAAATTCGAGAGCAAAATGGCGTGTTGATTAACGGCACGATCGATCGACAGCGGCTCACTCGACGAGCCCGGCATACCAAACATTTCGCGCGTTTCGCGGTTGAACTGAGCGGTAGAAACTTCGTTACGACTAACCGTTAGGGTTTTACCGTCAAACACGAGACTGCCGGAATCACCGATAATCTCGAAGCGGTTGTTCCCCGGCGCTTCACCCGTTGACCCCACAAAAATCCCGGTTGCGCCGTTGTCATATTCCAAGTAGGCCGTGACGTCGTCTTCAACCTCGACGTCGTGAAAACGACCGAACCGACAAAACGCCCGGAGACTCGAAGGCATACCGCAGATCCACTGTAGAATATCAAGATTATGAATACACTGGTTTACCAGTACGCCACCGCCCTCACCACGCCAGGTGGCCCGCCAATCACTGACCTGAAAATACACCTCGGGGCGAAACCAGTTGGTCATAGTCCAATTGATACGAATGAGATCGCCCAAATCACCGGAAACCACAATTTCACGCATTCGCAGAAACAAGGGATCTGCACGCTGATTCAACATGAGAGCGGCCACCGCACCGCTGCGGTTTGCTCGAGCGACCAATTCCTCACCTTCAGCAATCGAAAGGCCCATCGGCTTTTCCATCATCAGGTGCAAACCGGCATCGAGTACCGCAGCGCCAACGTCCAAATGTGAATAGGTCGGGGTAGCCACAACAACGGCATCACACAAGCGCGAGGCGATCAGTTCGCGATAGTCGGTAAAATGAGCCACGCCCAGACTGCGCGTATAATCGGATTCACTGCGGCTACAAATGGCGGTCAGTTTCGCGTGTCTCACATGACCCTCAAGTACGTTCTTAATGTGCTGCTGGGCGATATTGCCAAGACCCACCACACCGATACGAATCGAACCGCTACTTGAATCCACCCCTAGCTCCTATTTTTACTGTTATCGCCTAAACTTCAATCGGATTTGAACGCATCAAATCACAACATAGATCCAGTCAATACTCGACACCATCCAGCAACTTTCGCGCCCTGCCCGCTACTGGGTTCGATTGTGTTTGAATGGATCATGGCGGCATTCCTGATACCACCAAAACCCTAACGATAATATAAATCGACTGGCCTGACCACTTTACCAGAACAAAAGCTTACGTTAGTCTGTAAACAGTCTAATAAAACAGGGAAGCACCTAATGGCTATCGTGAAAAAAATTCTAATCGGCTTGCTCGCGCTGGCGCTCGTCGCCGGACTCGGGTTCTTTGGATACCTGAAGTACACGGGCATTTGGAATATTATCTTCCCCTCGACGCACCACGACACCAAACCGCCTTCAATAACTGACTCAATCGCATCCCCCGCGATCCTGGTGTTCAGCAAGACCAATCAGTTCAGACACCGAGAAAGTATCGCGGCAGGTTTGGTTCATTTCGAAGAATTGGCAAAATCGCGCGATTGGGGCTTCTACGCCACCGAGAACGGCGCCGTATTCAATGCGGAACAGTTAGCGCTCTTCGACACCGTAGTCTTCTTAAACGCCACCGGTGATATGCTGAGTACAGAGCAAGAACTGGCCTTTCAAAGTTGGATGGAATCGGGCGGCGGTTGGCTGGGGGTTCACGCCGCAGGTGACGGATCACATAAAACCTGGAATTGGTACATGGAGAATTTCATTGGCGCGCCCTATGTAGCTCACATTCTCGACCCTCAGTTCCAGGTTGCCAAAGTGGTTATGGAGGACCTAGATCACCCCGTAAATCGAAATATTCCGGCTACTTGGGATCACGAAGAGGAGTGGTACTCATGGGCCTCAAGTCCGCGCGAAACCGGCTTCAATATTCTGGCGACGGTAGACGAGAGTACCTACTCCCCGATCCAGCGTTGGCGCGGTGAAGAGAATGATCTCTCAATGGGTGACCACCCTGTCGTATGGTCTAACTGCGTGGGTGAGGGCCGCAGCGTATACGCTACTATGGGACATCGGGCAGCCGCCTTCGAGCAGGAGCAGTACGCAACCATCTTAGAAAATGCCTTAGAGTGGACTCTCGGTGTAGTTGCAGATACTGCCTGCAAAGCAAGCGGCAAGATCGAAACTAACGAGGATTAACTCGATAAGGGATCAAGGCAAAACTGCGCCGTTTCGCTGGTTCCCTCGGAGCACAAACCCGAGGCGGAGGTAGAAGATGATACGTAAGAGCGTATTGGTTATTTTGATTGCGTTGGCGGCCGGCATCAGCTTGGCCGCTATCAAGTACAACCCGAGCGACACGGAGCAGTGGGAACCGATACCCGCGGTGATCACAGCGCTTCCCAATATGCCCCCCTCAGATGCCCTTGTACTGTTCGATGGTTCTTCTTTGAATGCGTGGATTGATCGTGATGAAAACACGCCAGCTTGGACCATCGAAGACGGCGCCCTGGTGGTAAACCCAGGAACCGGTGATCTACTTTCCCGCGGTGAATTTTGTGATATTCAACTTCATCTGGAGTGGATGGTGCCCACTCCCGACCCAGACACAAGCGGCCAAAATCGAAGCAACAGCGGCGTATTCCTGCAAGACCGATACGAGGTACAGGTACTTGACTCATATGAAAACGAAACCTACGTGAACGGACAGGCCGGTGCCATTTATAAGCAAACGCCTCCACTTGTTAACGCGATGCGCCCACCAAATCAGTGGCAAAGCTACGACATTATCTTCAAGGCACCTCAATTCAAGGGAGATGCCCTAACGGCACCCGGTCACATCACGGTGCTGCACAACGGCGTGCTCATCCAAAACCATACTGAACTGCTGGGTAAAACGGTATTTATCGGCCAACCGAGCTACGAGCCACACGGGTGCGCACCGATACGATTGCAGGACCATCGTAACCGCGTTTTCTACCGCAATATTTGGGTTCGCGAGCTTTAAACAAGAACCTGCTCACTGAGATTTGATTCCACCCGCAATCAAAGGCGCGCGAGCCATGAAAGCATGAAGACCTGATCTTCTGACCAATCCTTTTCTACTGCACCCCAAACAGCGGGAGTTCGGTCGTATTTTTAATCTCGGTCACAGCGATGTGCGAATGCACCTCTCGAATCTGATCTAGCGACAATAAATGTTCCCGCACAAATATCTCGTAACGACGAATTCCTTTAGCGACGACTTTCAACATGTAATCCCAAGTGCCGGTCATGGTGTAGCACTCTACCACTTCAGGAAAACACCTAATTTTCTCTTCAAATTCGGTGAGACTGTTACGCCCTTGAGTGGTCAGATTAACGGTCGCAAACACCACCAAATCAAAGCCCAAGGCCTGGCTGTTCAAAAGCGTAACATTCTTTCTAATAATACCTGCCGCTTCGAGCCGATTGATTCGCCGCCAGCACGGCGATTGCGATAGATTTGTTTTATCCGCAATTTCTTGCGTCGTGTAGTTGGCGTTTTGCTGCATTATCGATAGGATCTTTAAATCAGTGGGGTCGAGCGATGTCATAATATTTCACATAAAATAGTTAACCTTTTCTGTATTTAAGCATAAAAAATCTACTAATCCTTTTTATCTTCAATAAAAAAGCATAAATGTTTCCTCCCTGTTTAACTACACTGGTTACAAAAGGGGAAAGCTATGCCAAAAATCTCGCTGGACGATAAATACGCTCTCACAACAACACGTGCCTACATGACGGGCATTGAGGCTTTGGTAAGGCTTCCCATACTCCAGCATCAGCGAGATCTAGATCGAGGGCTGAATACTGCGGGCTTCATATCAGGTTACCGTGGCTCACCACTCGGCAGCGTAGATCAAGCGATGTTGAAAGCCAAAGGCTATCTAGATCAGCACAACATTGTGTTTCAGCCCGCCATCAATGAGGATCTAGCGGCGACAGCGGTTTGGGGTAGCCAGCAAGTTAACTTATTTGAGGGCGCTAAATATGACGGTGTGTTCTCAATGTGGTATGGCAAAGGACCGGGGGTCGATCGGTCGATGGATGTCATGAAGCACGCAAATGCCTTTGGTACCTCTAGGTTCGGGGGCGTATTGGCAATAGCGGGTGACGATCATGCCTCTAAGTCATCCACCCTGCCCCATCAATCTGAACATATGTTCATAGGCGCGTCTATTCCTGTTCTTAATCCTGCCAATGTGCAAGAAGTTCTTGATCTGGGCATTCTGGGTTGGGAACTCTCGCGGTACTGCGGATGTTGGGTGGCCCTCAAAGCCATTACGGATAATATGGATTCCGCAATTTCCGCGGACATAGATCCCAAACGAGTTCAAATCACCTACCCGACAGAGTTCGAATTACCCGCAGATGGTTTACACGGTCGGCTCGACGAGTCACCTCTAGAGCAAGAAAAACGGCTGAATAAATATCGAATATATGCGGCTCGCGAATTTGCGAAAGTCAATGGTCTCAATAGAGTTGTAATAGACTCCCCTAGGGCAAGGCTGGGTATCATTACAACTGGCAAAGCTCATCTTGACGTAATGCAAGCTCTTGAAGACCTTGGCATAGATGAACATAAAGCGAGCCTGATCGGACTGCGCGTCCTGAAGATAGGTATGAGCTGGCCTCTTGAACCGACATCAACACACGCTTTTGCAGAGGGCCTAGACGAAATTTTAGTGGTAGAGGAGAAGCGCTCCATCATTGAAGACCAGCTAACCGGGCAACTCTACAACTGGCCAGTAGAACGACGCCCGAAGGTCGTGGGCGAGTTTGACGAATTCGGCACAGACCTGCTGCCCAATAGGGGAGAGCTTACGCCCGCAATGATAGCAAGAGTAATAGCTGGACGCCTGAGCCACTTTTACCAAGACCCTTTGATTGAAAAGCAACTTCAATTTTACGAAGTGAAAGAACAAAGCCTTGCTCAAACGCGGCCAAAAATTGAGAGAACGCCACACTACTGTTCAGGATGTCCTCACAGCAGAGGTACGCAAGTGCCCGATGGTAGCCTCGCGTTCGGAGGCATTGGTTGCCACTATATGGGAACATGGCAGGTGGGGGCCCGCAAAGCACATACCTTTTCACAAATGGGCGGCGAAGGAGCCACCTGGATCGGGCAAGCAGCTTTCACCGAGACAAATCACGTCTTCCAAAATTTAGGCGATGGAACCTATTTTCATTCAGGGATTTTGGCAATCAGACAAGCGGTCTCGGCCCGCGTGAATATCACTTATAAAATCTTGTACAACGACGCCATCGCCATGACCGGGGGGCAAGCTTTTGATGGGGATTTATCGGTCAATGACATCGTTGCCCAAGTGATGGCCGAAGGCGTAAAACGGGTCGCGATCGTATCAGAATTTCCTAAGCAATTCACCAAGCACTACCGCGGCAGTAAAGGGATCAGCGTCCATCCCAGAGGCAATCTGCTTGAGGTAGAGAGAGAGCTCCGCGAAATCAATGGAACCACCGTGTTAATCTTCGATCAGGCATGCGCAGCCAAAAAGCGGCGAACGAGAAAACGCGAAAACGCAGCGATCGAAAATAAACTGACCTACATCAACCCTGAAGTCTGCGAAGGTTGTGGCGATTGCGGGACACAATCAAATTGCCTGTCGCTTCTTCCTCTAGAAACAGCTTTGGGAAGGAAGCGTAAAATCGACCAGAGCGCGTGCAATAAAGATTTCAGCTGTCTTGACGGGTTTTGTCCGAGCTTCCTAACGTTATCCGCGGAGGGCACGCGTAAAAACAACAGCGAACCACTTACTCAGGATGTCGCGCTACCAGAACCAATATTAGCCCCGATCGACTCACGCCCCTGGAACATACTCATAACGGGCATTGGCGGCACCGGTGTTTTAACCGTTTCAGCGCTTATTTCAATGGCCGCTCATATTGAAGGCAAAGGCTGTGCAACCATGAACCAAACGGGTCTTGCGCAGAAATTCGGAGCTGTTGTAAGTCACGTTAGGATTGGCGCTTCGCAAGATAAAATCAACTCGGTCCGAATTCCGGCTGGTGATGCCGATCTATTGTTGGGCTGCGATCTGGTTGTGTCCGCAGGCGATGAAGCACTAGCAAAAGTGAATATTGAACGTAGCAACGCCATTGTTAACGATTACGAATCCATAACGGCAGAGTTTATTTCGAATCCGGATCTCGCCTTCCCCGCTCAAGAGATGAAGGACACCATCTGCGAAGAGATAGGCTCCCAAAAAGTCGCTTTCATAAATGCAACCGCGCTATCCGAAGGGCTAATGGGCGATACAGTCGCAGGCAATATACTGCTACTGGGTTATGCGTATCAGGTGGGTCTTATTCCCGTCGGCGCTGCGGCCATCAAGGAGGCTATCGAACTCAATGGTGTAGCCGTAAAACTCAATCAACAAGCGTTTGATTGGGGCCGCAAAGCCGCCCTTGATCTAGATTCAACAAAGAATTTAGCGGGAATAAGCGATGAGCGCGCATCGCCCCTGAGGCTCGAAGACATAATCGAGGATCGCCGCGCACGTCTGGTGACTTACCAAAACGTTTCGTATGCCGACCAATACGCCCAAGTCCTAGAACAGGCTATGCGCCGGGATCGTGATGAGGGCGATGGCACCCTGAGACTGAGCAAGGCTATCGCAGAACAACTGTATCGCGCCATGGCCTATAAAGATGAATATGAGGTCGCTCGATTACACTTACAGGCGGGCCTAAAAAAGACGTTAGCGCGGCAATTCATCAACCCACGTAAAATTAGCTATTACCTCTCGCCCCCACTGATTTCAAGGGTCGATCCCAATACAGGGAGACCACAAAAAATTGCGATCCCCGCCTGGATAATTACGCCTTTTTTTCGGGTTTTGGCTGGTTTGAAAGGCCTTAGAGGAACGCCGTTTGATATTTTCGGCTTCAGTTCGGAGCGCAAACACGAGAAACGATTTTTATCAGATTGCTTAACCGATATCGAAGGAATCCTGGCAAATTTGAGCACCCAAAATTACGACATTGCCTGCGACTGGATTGGTGCACTGGCAAGCGTTCGGGGGTTTGGCCCCGTGAAGGCCGACAGCATGAAACGCTATTCTGAGAAGCGCTCCGAATTTGTGAAAATCTTTAACCGGGCTGAGAAGACCGAGGGCGCGCTCGTTATGACCCCAACCTCGGACGGTTGGGTTTCCTCCGACGCCGTCTAGTATGGCTGGGTTGAGCGTCCGTGTCGACAAGGCCTGAGGCTTGAGACATTGGCGAACGCTGCGACCGCGTCGAGCTTGATTCTTGTTTTTTCGAGTGTCCAGTCGACATAGCCGGCCGCTTGCCAACTTGTGATTCGTTTGTTTTCGGCTTTTTCGGTTTCTTGGGGTTCTTTGCGGGAGTCATAGGTGAACGCGACTCAGGCAATTCGTGAACTGGCTCATACCCATCTACATACTCTCGGGGAATGAGCTGCTTAATCAGACGCTCGATATCCTGAAGCTGCTTTATCTCGTCCGCACAAACCAGTGATACCGCCTCTCCCGTAGCACCAGCACGACCAGTGCGCCCAATTCGATGCACGTAGTCCTCCGGCACGTTAGGTAGATCGAAGTTCACTACGTGTGGAAGCTGGTCAATGTCGAGGCCGCGTGCTGCAATATCTGTCGCCACCAAGACATTCACTTTACCCTGTTTAAAGTCCGCCAGCGCGCGTGTTCTCGCCCCCTGGCTTTTATTGCCATGAATAGCCACGGAGTTGATACCCGAATCGTTCAGATACGTAGCGAGCTTATTCGCACCGTGCTTGGTGCGAGAGAAAACCAAAACCTGTTCCCATCGATTCTGAGCAATAAGATCGCGTAACAAGGGCGACTTCTCTTTTTTATCGACGGGGCATAACCACTGCTTAACCGCCTTGACAGTCGAGTTGGGTGGTGTGACGGAGATCTCAACGGGACTATTGACCAATCCTTTCGCCAACTGACGTATCTCCGACGAAAATGTAGCTGAAAACAGCAAGTTCTGTCGTTTGGGCGGCAAAACTTTGAGGATCCGTTTGATGTCGTGGATAAACCCCATGTCGAGCATTCGATCGGCTTCGTCTAAAACTAATATCTCCAAACGATCAAAACGAAGGGCATTCTGATTGTAGAGATCCAGCAGTCTGCCGGGAGTCGCAACTAGGACATCGGCACCGCCGCGAAGACGCATCATCTGTGGATTAATTTTCACGCCACCGAATACTACTTCACACCGCATTCGCTGATTGGCGCTGTAGATACGGAAATTGTCATGCACCTGTGCCGCAAGTTCTCGGGTGGGCGTCAAAACCAAGGTTCGTACCTGATTTGATTTAGCTGCAACTCCTTTGCACAGCAACTCGATTATGGGCAAAGCAAATGCGGCGGTTTTACCGGTACCGGTCTGGGCTGCCGCCATGATATCCCGACCGCCCAATACTGCCGGTATTGCTTGGGCTTGTATCGGTGAAGGGTTTGCATAGCCCGCTTTCGCAACGGCCTCAAGTATGGGCTGCGATAAGCCGAGAGTGGAAAAAGACATTGAGTTTCTTCAGAAGTACGAGTTGGACGCGAAGTCTACGTGTTTAACGTCATGTTTACCACGAGATTTAAGATTACAATACGTTTCGGTGCCCGTCATAACTGAATTGGTTCGGAAATAACTACACTCGGTGGAAACCGCGCCCTTTCAATCTTGAGCCCAATAACTATACTCTGAGTCTCACCCATCACACCACCGTTACTATGTTGCACTGGACCTGCCCTATTTGTCAGCTGCCGCTATTGCGATTAGGTCAGTCATCGGCCTGCGAGCGAGGACACAGTTTCGATACCGCGAAAGAGGGCTACATTAACCTGCTAACCTCCAATCAAAAACACAGCCTTACACCGGGTGACAGCGCCGCGATGATTGCCGCTCGCAGAACCATTCACAACGCCGAACTCTATGAGCCCTTAGCGGAAGTCATAACCAGCACAATCCGGACACACCTGACTTCGGGCAATGTGCTCGATGTTGGCTGCGGCGAGGGCTTTTACACGGGTAAGGTTCAGTTAATGTGCCCAAATGTAGACATCGCGGGTATCGATATATCCAAACCCGCCATACGGATCGCTGCCAAGACATACAAGCCGATTCGCTACGCTGTAGCCAGCTCGAATAATCTACCCATTGGCCCAAGTTCGGTTGACTTCGTTTTTAATGTATTCGCACCCACAAACGATAATGAAACCAACAGGGTCTTAGCCGAAGACGGCCTTCTACTGGAAGTGGGGCCGGCCCCTGGACATTTGAGCCAATTACGAGCAGCTCTTTATGAAACTCCCCGTAAACACAAAGAGCTTCGCTCAAACATCGCCGGCTTAAAGCTTGTAGATTCGGGGCAACTCGAATACGTAACGGCACTCGATAAGCCATTGATACGCGCCATGATCGAAGCAACGCCTATGGCTCACCGCGGAGACCCGCGGAACAAAGAAGCACTTTTCAATCGCGAATCGATGACTATTGACTTCGCCTTCAGCTGGCGGCTCTATGAAAAAACACACAACTAAGGCGATATTTAAGGAACACCAATGATCTACGAAACTATCGAGTACGAGATAAGCGAACACATTCTAACTTTGACGCTCAACCGCCCGGACCAGATGAACGCTTTCACCGTGACTATGGCAAACGAGTTGATCGATGCATTCAATCAAGCAAGCCTGGACGACGAAATTCGAGCGATTGTTGTAACCGGGGCTGGAAAAGCGTTTTGCGCCGGCATGGACCTGTCATCTGAAGGCAACGTATTCGGCCTCAATGAAGATCTGAGACCGACGCTCGCCGATATGGCAGAACGCCTCGACGACCCAGAAATCATTGAGGGAGTGCGAGATACGGGTGGCAGAGTCACGCTCGCGATTTACGATTGTAATAAGCCGGTAATAGCCGCAATCAATGGTGCAGCAGTTGGTATTGGTGCCACCATGACCTGCGCTATGGACATTCGCATAGCATCGGAAAAGGCGCGCATAGGCTTTGTGTTTAACAAAATTGGTGTGGTACCGGAAGCATGCTCCAGCTGGTTCCTTCCCCGTATAGTGGGTGTCTCGCAAGCTCTCGAGTGGTGTTACAGCGGCGACATCCTCAGTGCTCACGAGGCGCTCGCTGGCAGGCTGGTAAAGTCTGTTGTCTCGCCTGAAGAACTGCTTGAAGAGGCCTATAAAATCGCACGCCGCATTGCGCAGCATTCTTCTGTAGCCATCGCTATGACACGCCAGATGCTCTATCGCAATGCCGCGGCTAAGCACCCACTCGAAGCGCATAAAATAGATTCTTTAGCCATGTTTTACGCGAGCCTCGAAGACGGCAAAGAGGGTGTGCGCTCCTTTCTCGAAAAGCGGGCACCAGAATTCGCCAGTAGGGTATCTACTGACCTGCCGTCGTTTTTTGACGAGTGGAAGACACTTGATCAAAATTGAGCCGTCATTTGGCAATTAAAAGAAAGGCGCCTTACGGCGCCTTTCTTCATTGGATCATCAGTACCCGAAAACTACCGTTTTATCGAGTTCTTAATCGCGCCTTCCGTCGCCTTACCATAAGGCGGTAGCAAGCCTGCCAACTTACCAACATTGAATCGTGTAGCCTGGCTATATACGGATTTAGCATGACTGAATGTCTTGAAGCCTTCGTGCCCGTGGTAATGACCCATCCCGCTGGGGCCAACACCGCCAAAGGGCATGTCTTCTTGCATGATATGCATAATCACATCGTTAATGCACACACCACCGGACGTTGTTCGAGTTAAGAAGGCCTTTTCTTCTGCCGAATCTTTCCCGAAGTAGTAAGCAGCGAGCGGTCGAGGATTGGCGTTAATGTGCGCAATCGTCTCTTCAAAGTCCTTGTATGTACGAATGGGAAGTAAGGGACCAAAGATCTCTTCTTCCATACACTTTGAGTCCACATCTGGGTTAACAATCAGGGTGGGCGGTATTTTGCCCGCGCTATTACCCTCAAAGTCTTCGTTCGCAGGATTCAAAGGTACGATGCGATGCCCCCGCTCAGCTGCATCAGCCAAGTATCCCGTTAATCGTTTGACATGGCGTTCATTAATAACGGCGGTGTAATCCGGGTTCGACAAAAGAGTCGGATACATTTCGCCAACCGATTTTGTCGCCAGCTGCACAACTTCATCCAGCTTCTCTTCCGGCACCAACAAGTAATCAGGGGCCAAACAGATCTGACCTGCATTAAGCGTTTTACCCAGCATAACGCGTTCGATGGCCTGGGGTAGATCGGCGCTGCGCGAAATAACCACAGGCGACTTACCGCCCAGCTCCAGAGTACATGGCACTAAGTTGCGAGCCGCGGATGCGAGCACATGGCGTGCAATGCTCGTGGCACCTGTAAAGATCATGTGATCGAAAGGCAGCGAGGTAAAGGCTTGGCCTACTTCTGGCCCGCCTACAACCGTCGTCACTTCACTTGGATCAAAGACCTCTGCAATCATCTCGGCTATGAGGTCCGAAGTCACCGGCGTAAACTCAGAGGGTTTGACCATCGCTCGGTTACCCGCCGACAAGATCCCAGCGAGTGGCTGAAAAACCATAGAAACTGGAAAATTCCAAGGCGCAACAATCCCTACAACGCCTTTGGGCTGGTATTCAATATGCGAGCGCCCACCCAATAAGTTCAAAGGAAAAAGAGAGGGACGTTTCTCTGACTTCATCCATTTCGCCATATGCTTACGGCAGTGCTTGAGTGAGCCGATGGAGCCTGCCACGTCGGTCATCATGTTCACAGCGCGTGGACGGCAAACAAAATCTTCATTGAGTGCATCGCTGATTCGGTCGGCATTTTTTACAAGAATATCAATCGCACGATCAAGGCGATCTTTGCGAACATCCAATGACACGAATCCTTCAGCAAGGTAACTCTCGCGCTGTAGCTTCAATGCCTCTTGCATTTTTTGCTCAGCATCTGGGCTGATCACAACTTGTTGGGGTGCATTCACGTTATAGCTCCTTGACGATGTCTGATTATTAGAATCATGCCAAGTGTAGCTCGCAAAATCACAATAAAACAGGGGTTTAGGGGGTTCGAAACGGACACTATCGACTTAAATGGCATAAAAAAAGCTGGCCTGAGGCCAGCTTTTTGAAGCGAAGTACGACGGCATCACTTTGGAGGCATGCGGATACCGCCATCCAAGCGGATGACTTCCGCATTCATGTAGGGATTGGTAATGCAATCCATAATAGCAAACGCGAGCTCTTCGCCCTGGCCCAAGCGCTTTGGAAACAGCACGGATTGGCCCAAGTGTGCTTTGAACTGTTCTGCGTGCTCGCCCTCTCCGTAGATTGGCGTATCGATTAGGCCCGGCGCTACCGTATTGACGCGAATACCAACCGCGCTGAGGTCTCGTGCGATGGGTAAAGTCATGCCAACAACACCCCCTTTCGACGCTGAGTACGCCGCCTGGCCGATCTGTCCGTCAAAAGCCGCAGCCGAAGCCAAGTTGACGATTGCACCACGACTTCCATCGGCATCCATAGGCTCTTGCTTCGCCATAGCAGCCGCTGCCCTGCTCAAGACATTGAAGGTACCGATGAGATTCACGTTGATTACGAACGCGAAGCGACCCAGGTCGTGTGGATTGTTATCGCGATCAATCGTGCGGCCAGGCGCGCCCAAACCAGCCGAGTTAACGCAGGCACGGAGGGGGCCAAGAGCCACTGCAGCAGCGACGGCCGCGTCGGCATCTTCTACCTTGGTCACATCGCACTTAACAAACACACCACCAATTTCCGCTGCGACCGCCTGACCTTTTTCTTCGTTTAAGTCAGCGATGACGACTTTCGAACCTGCCGCCGCAAGCTGACGAGCCGCTGCTTCACCAATGCCTGACGCTCCGCCCGTAACAATCGATGAACTCCCTTCCAAATTTACACGTGGCATAACCTATCCTCTGTCAAAAAGTGAAGGCGCATTGTTCGGGGTGACAAGAGCCCTGTCAAGTCCGTGTGTACCCCTGAGATACACGCTGTAAAAGACTACGGAAATCCGAATTCATTGGATCGCTCTGCCTAAATTTGGTCTACTTAGCGACCTGAGTACACCTACGGTATCGAGATCAGTTTATGGCAACCACTCCCTCCCCCCAAATCCACGGCCACACAGAAGCGGGCTTTGAATCCGTCCGCGAACTTTTCGAGAGAAATATGCGGCGATGGGCCGAAGAGCACGCTCAGCTTTGTGTCTATCATAAGGGGCTAAAAGTCGTTGATTTGTGGGGTTCCAAGAACGATGCCGGCGGTTTCGACGCTGACTCTCTCATCAATGTGTTCAGCAGCGGAAAAAGCCTGGAAGCGATCGCACTGGCTCACTTAGCGGGTCAGGGCTATATCGACTATCAAGCGCCCATCGCGAACTATTGGCCAGAGTTTGCGCAAAACGGTAAGGATTTTGTCACGGTCGCTGACCTAATGCGCCATGAGGCGGGCTTGGCCAACTTTGAGTTCTCTATTATCCCCGAAGATCTGCATGTAGATCGTCTAAAAGCCAATGCGATCGGAGCGCAGATAGAGATCCACCCTCAACACTTTAACAACCCGTCGCAAACCAAACGGGAATACCACGCTTTAACGCGCGGATGGATTGCTAATGAACTATTTCGTCGCACAGACCCCAAAGGAAGAACGATAGGTGAATTTATTCGCGATGAGATCAGTACGCCGTTAGATGCAGATATTGCCATCGGCGTAAACCAAACACAGTTGGAAAGCCGAGTTCCAATCACGCCTTTACCGGTATTAAAACATTTTTTGGCTACTTTACGGCCACGGATTTTGGGACGCAAAGTGCTCCATAACACGATTCAATTGTTTGGCCGCTTGTCTAAACTTGTTTTGTCACTCATGCGACGCCCGCAAAAAAAATGGCCTGTTCCTTTTGAGGGCATGTCGGGAATCGCTTTTTTCAATGAACCCGTGATAGCGATGGGCGAGACGCCCTCGGCTAATACCAGTGCATCGGCTCGCGGACTGGCAAAAATAGCCGCTGCCATGGCGGCCGGGGGTCGTTTGGATAACGCCACTATCTTACCCTCAGAAAGCTGGAATCTATTACACAGTGCGCCGACCAAGGCGAATATGGGCGGATTCCTTCCTTGCGAATTTACTCAGGGCGGCGTGAACTTTTACCGACCATGCACAGACACATCATCTAAGCTAGAACGCGCGTTTAATGTGGGGAGGGAGGGATTCTATGGCTGGATGGGGCTCGGGGGTTCGCTGTTCCAATGGCATCCAGAACATGATATCGGCTTTGCCTTCGTTCCGACTTCGCTACATATGCTGGACTTGCTCAATGAACGCGGCAAAGAATACCAGGCCGAAGTGTTGCGTTGTGTCGAGGCAATTGGCAGATAAGGTTTCTTAACAGCATGTTCGCAGAAAGCGATCCATTGAGCCGGACTGCCCATGCACAAATCAGATTAATAGAGCCACACGATAGCCATATCCCCAATGCAGAGGCAACGCCTGCGGCATCGGCGGAAGGTAACTATAGTCGCCGCCCCGATGGGGCATAACATACGAGAATCAATTCGCAATGCAAAGCAGCCCAAAATACCGAAACTACGTTCTTTTCATTTTGTTCATTACTTACATTTTGAACTACGTGGACAGACAGTTGATGACCATTTTGCTCGAACCCATCAAAGAGGAGTTCGGCGCCAGTGATACGGCTATGGGCTTCCTGACCGGCTTCGCCTTTGCGCTATTTTACGCCACTCTTGGCATACCCGTGGCACGTCTCGCCGATCGCTGGTCGCGTCGCAACGTAATAGCTATATCGATTACGATCTGGAGCGGCATGACGGCGCTCTGTGCCGCGGCCGGCACGTTTACTCAGCTCGCTTTATTACGAATCGGCGTAGGCGTTGGCGAAGCGGGGGGCACCCCTCCATCTCACTCGCTCATCTCATCATATTTTCCACCAGAAAAGCGTTCAACGGCGCTGAGCCTGCACGCGACGGGTACACATTTTGGAATTCTGATTGGTATGCTCGGTGGAGCCATGATTGCCGATGCCTTCGGTTGGCGCATGGCCTTTATCGTATTTGGCTTGCCTGGGATCCTTGTCGGCTTGCTTTTGGCCTTAACCGTTAAAGAGCCGCCACGACCGCACGCCCTAGCCTCCGGTCGCTTTGCGGACGACATCAAATCACTACTTAAGCTACCGGCGTTCACACTGATTGCCATGGCAGGCGCACTCACAGGGCTATCAGGTTACGGCCTAGGCGCATGGTCACCCAGCTTACTAATTCGGATTCACGAGCTCAGCTTAGTCGAAACCGGATTACTGCTGGGCGGCGTCGGCACAGTCGCAGGCATCATAGGAGCGATCGCAGGGGGGGCTACTCTGCGATCGACTCGTTCAAAAGGATCACCGTTGGCAACTGTGGCTACCCGCCCTGGGGGCACTGGCGTCAGCTCCCATGATGCTGGCCTTTGTGATGTGGCCCGAAAGTCAATTCTGGTCAATTGCAGGTGTAAAAGTGCCTGTTGCGATGGTTTTTATGTTCATTGGAGGGATTTTATCCTCACTTTGGATCGGCCCAACCTACGCAGCAATCCAAACGGCAGCACCAGAGCATTTACGAACGCAGGCGTCGGCACTTTTCTTATTCGCTTTTAATTTAATCGGGTTAGGCTTAGGCCCGCTCGTGGTGGGTATAGCCAGCGATTATTTCCAAGCGAGCTACGGCATTTTTGGCTTACGCTACGCACTCGCGCTGAGTATGGTCGGCGTTCTCATCGGGAGTTTCTTGTTTTGGCGTGCAGCTCAGCAGTACCGACCACAAGTGGAAGCCTAAGTTGAACGAAAAGCACAATTGACGTGGATAGCTCTTACCCCTGCGACTCTAGATGCCAGTCGTACATCAGCATCTAGAGCGACAAAACGCTGAGACTGATGACAACGCTGGATTTAGCAAGCCTCCTGAGTCGATGCTGCACTCCGATCAGAAGCATCAAGAGGACAAACACGCGTTCAGACATTGCCGCGTAGCGCTGACAATAGCGCAGATACGATCTTTTGGTTCCGCCGAACTTGATTGCGGCACCTCAATTTCAAGAAGGGTATCTTTTGGTAGTACCGCGAGCAATTCCGCAATGGGAAAAACGCCTTCACCCGGTGTCAACCTTTGGGACGAAGCTTCCTTGGCGTAGTCGCGCGTGACAGCAAGGTCGGCCCCATCACACAGCTGAACATAGTGGATTAAATCAGGCGCGAGCATCGCCACGTCCTTGGCTGAACCTCCTGAGCGCACCACGTGTAGTAGATCAACACACAGCCCGAGGTTAGGTTCATTAAGAGATTCGATCAAGTCATTAGCTTCCTGCAGAGACTGCCATCTTGGCGACATCGGCATGAATTCAAGACTCACGCGTAAATCGCATTCGCTAGCAATCGAACACAGGCGATGGAGGTTATCACACACACGAGACTCATCGCTGTCAAACAGTACTGCAGTAACGCCCTTTGCACCAATACACCGCCCCAACTCCAAACCAGAACGTAAGGTTTCAACATTAGTGTGAGGAGTCAAAACACAACACTCGATATTGCCAACGACCAGATTTTGCGAGGCAAGTGCCGCTTTTACGGAATCCACATTTCCCTCTGATACCAAAGGTAGATGCTGCTGGGGGTTGGGCGAAATCGTCAGCATTGAAACACTGACGCAACCTGCCAGTCCAGCCACATTGATGTACCCGACCGGTGTCAAATCCAACGCCGTGAAATGCCCCATACCCAATCTAAACTTCGCCATAGCCCGCACTACCTTTGACAGGCCATTCCCAGCTTACGCTGGCCATTCCCAGTGACATCATAACAGACTGCCTCCATCGATCGACCAGACTTGACCGGTGACAAAGCTCGCGCGATCTGACACGAGATACGCCACGAGAGAGGATACTTCTGCCGGATCTGCGAAGGGTTTACCGACCAGGGTAGTTCGCTGACGCATTGTCTTATCGTAATCACTCAAAGTCTTCGCATGTTCCGTAAAAAACCCGATGTTATCGGGATGAAATCGACTCCCCGAGCTTAATTCCTCTGGATTCGTGCTGATCGTAGCGTAGGGTGCCACGGCATTTACTCGGACACCATGTTGGCCCACTTCCTTAGCGAGCACCTTAGTAAACGTGTGAACTGCGCCCTTCATGGCAGAATATACAGGCAACATGTAGTCACCCACCAAACCGGCTGTCGAGCCCAAATTGATTATGCAACCTGTTTTACGCTCTACCATACCGGGCAATACAGCATGGGTCATCCGTAAAACGGTACCAAAATTTAGATCGATATCTCGCATCCATTTCGTGGAGTCGGAGTCAACAAAAAACCCCTGATCAACATTGCCACCGACGCCATTAATCAAAATTGAAGCCGAGCCCAGATCGTCGGCGGCTTTTACAATTTTATCGGGCATACTCAGATCCAATAGATCGCCTTCGACGAAAATCGCGGCACTTGCTCCACGCTTTTCCGCCAAACTCACCAGCTTCACACCCGCTGAGCGATCACGTCCGACCAGCACCAGAGCGGCTCCCTCCTCGGCCAAGTCGAGCGCAATGGCTCTACCGATATTTGCGGTTGCACCAGTTACAATCGCAACTTTACCTTCTATACCGAGTTCCACAACGAGCCCCCTCTCTTGCCTACACACTTAAAAATAGTACACAACACTGCTGTACAGTGCTATTTTTTAGCTCTGCAAAGAATAAAAACGCACCTGTTCGAGCCAGTCGATCGGCGACTTAGCGCAACATGTCTGTTCTAAACGGTAACGAGGCGACCAATGCAAACCTTGATAACACGAATTAATGTAGGCTTCGTATCTCTGTTTTTGATTCTATACGGAGTCCCTGGAATTGGCGCAAAGCCGGAGTCCGAAGAGATACAGGCAGACGAGATGTCCGAGCTACGCCCTTTCGTCCGACCCGACGCCCAAAAATACCTAGATTACCTCACTACCAATCCGCGCCCCGAGCTCACTAAAGAAATGCTCGCAATGATCCGCAAAATTCCGCCGAGCAAGATGATAAGCAGAGATGATTTACCGGTCGGTGAAATCGCCGCAGTAAAAGATGTGACAATGCCTGGCCCCGAAGGAGACATCAGACTCCGTTTGTTCGACGCCCGAACTGATCCAAAACCGAGCCCTGTGGTCGTCTTTTTTCATGGTGGCGCCTATATTGTAGGTAGCATTGAAACCCATGCTGGCTTGGCGGCAGAAATGTCGCGGGTGTTGGACTTACCCGTTATATCGGTTGACTATCGTTTAGCTCCCGAGCATCCATGGCCTGCTGCAGTTGATGATGGCGAAGCGGCTACCCGGTGGATAGCGTTGAATGACGCTGCATTCGACCGAGAGTTCTCTGGCCTGATTATCAGTGGAGATAGCGCAGGGGGTAACCTGACTCTCGTGACCGCCGGCGCACTCAGAGATAAACCCGCTTCCCTACCTCTGTTGATGCAAATGCCTATCTACCCAGCTACCGATAAAACCCAAAAATATCCGTCTGCCATTCAATTCGGAAAGGGTTATGGACTAGACATATCGGATGACGATGAGGATTTTTATGCTGCAGACCCAAACAGTGTGCGAGCATCACCCTTGCTTGGCAATCTGAGCGGTCTGCCACCCACGGTGCTAGTCACCGCCTCGCTGGATCCCCTCCGCGATCAAGGCCGGGCCTATGCAGCGAAGTTGATTGAAGCGGGTGTGCAGACACACTACTACGAAGCACAAGGACTGATTCACGGTTTCGCCACCTACCGTAGAGCGATCCCTTCAGCGCATGACGCAACACTTGAGTTTTTAAATCTGTCGCGCACCGTATTAGATACTTTGAACAACCAATGAAATCGCACACGAGCGAACTGCTCCCCAGTAAGCCCAACAGCCAGTGAGCGATTCGGGCTGAACATACCAAATGGGGCGCTAGTGTGCTCCCTCTTTAATCACACTCGAATGACCTGACTCCTGATCCGCATGTAACTGAGCGGAAAGTGTAGATACCGCCACAGATCATAGACCTTAACGGCGAAGTCATATTATTCGGTGCTGGTCTTTTAAAATCTCACCAATCGTAGAATCAAAATGAGCTTCCATTGCCGCAACGGCTGCATCTGGATCTCGAGCCATAATAGCCTCAGCGATCACTTGATGCTGCTCTAGGATCAGGTCACGCTCAGCCTGTTTCGTTCTTGTTTCCCAAGCTACGGGCACGGCAACCTTCATAAGTGGTTGCACGGACTGAATCATTGCTGTGAAGAGAGGATTACGACAGGCTTTCGAAATACATTGATGAAACAAAACATCGCACTCCGCCATCCGAACAGGATGAGCGATAGAATCACGCATCTCGGCCGCCAAATTCAATAAAAATTTCGCTTCTTGTTCGGTGCGCATTTCCGCCGCCAAACCCACAATTCGCAGCTCGACGACTCTTCGTACATCCCAAACATCGGCAACCGTTAGCTGCTGCGTTGACAAAGCATGCTCCAACGCTATTGAGATAACACCACCGTCTATTGCTGCTACACGTGCCTTACGCCCATTTCCTACATCCAAAATGTTAAGTGCAGCCAGTGCGCCGAATGCCTCCCGTATAACCGCGCGGCTGACACCCAAGGTCTGGGAAAAATACCCCTCAGATGGCAGATTTTGGCCGACCGTCAAATTTTCTGTTGCTATGAAGGAGCGAATGGCCTGCATTGCTTGTTGCTGCAATGATTGAGATTGACTCATATCGACGCCTTGTGATCCCGAATGTATTTCGGTGGGGTGCCGTAATAACGACTAAATGCGCGACTGAAGCTGGCGTTGTTTTGGTACCCTACATGATAACCGATTGAGGAAACGGGCAAATCGGTTTGTTCGAGTAACTGCCTCGCAGTGCACAGCCGCCGTTCAGAAATCGCGTCGGCAATCGAACAGCCGAACATCGCGCGAAAACCCTTGGTCAACTTAGAGCGGTTAACGCCCACGGCCTTGGCGATGGACTCTATCGTTAACGGTTCTGAACAGTGCCCGTTGATGTACTCCCTCGCCTTAGCAATCAATCGGCTGTCTTGAGCACTCAAGCCGGTTTCCGATAACAGCGAGACCATGCCGGCCTGATCGATAATACGATAAGTCTCACACAAGAGTTCGATACTTTTCCCCAGGCGATATGGCCCTGCCGCTGCTTCTGGAAGTTCCGTTGCTAAAATAACCGAGGCGATGGCTCTGAGCTCTGGCGGAAGATAGTAATCGTGCTGAACACGTAGGATTGCATGAGAACCAAAAATTCGATTCTTGGCTTCAGAGTTCAGTAAAAGAACGAGTCGGGTTTCATCGCTTCCTCGATTCAATGTCTTGTTCGAAGGTGCGTCATCGTAACAAAATCGCCCAAGTTTTTCTGCCGTATCCACGTGGTAGACAAAAGCGTGACTGTGTTCTGGCCATCCAATATCGGGACATAATCCTCGACCAAAAAACGCCAGCATTTCAGGAGAAACATCGATCCATCGCATAAAGTTCGCCATGATCGTATCTTTTTGAATTGTTTGGTGGAATTTAAACCTATCAGATAGGTTTAAACAAGCCTAAATTCGCCTACCACCCTATAAATCGAATATTTTGCCGGGGTTCATAATCCCTTTCGGATCGATTACGCCCTTGATTGAGCGCATCAAGGCAACGACATCATCACCGAGTTCTTCTAACAAACAAGCTTTTTTACCAATGCCGATACCGTGTTCGCCAGTGCAGGTGCCGTCCATCGCAACAGCTCTGCTTATTAGCCGCTTGTTGAATTCTTCGACGGCACGCAGTTCATCAACTGACGTGGGATCAATTGAAAAAATGACGTGAAAATTGCCATCGCCTACGTGTCCTAATATGGTCGCAGGCACTTGCATTTCTGCCAGTTCATGCTGCGTTAACTCAATACACTCCGCTAAGCGACTGATCGGAACACATACATCGCTTGTCCAACCGACAGCATTGGGCCGCACATTTACCGCAGCGTAATAGGCCTCATGGCGGGCCTTCCAGAGTCGATTTCTATCTTCGACTTTATCCGCCCAGGAAAACTCACCGCCACCATTCTCATGGCTGAGCAACTTAGCGGTTTCGATTTGCTCTAACACATAAGCTTGGGAACCATGAAATTCAAAAAACAGGGTTGGCTGTTCTGCATAGCTTAATTGCGACCAGCGATTAACCGCGCGCATTTGGGCGCTGTCTAGTATTTCGACCCGAGCGATCGGTAAGCCGATTTGTATAATTTGCACCACCGTATCTACGGCACCCCCCAGAGAGTTAAATGGACACACCGCAGCGCTGATCGTTTCTGGGATACCGTGTAAACGCAAGGTAATTTCCGTAATTATGCCCAATGTACCCTCGGACCCTACAAATAATCGGGTCAGGTCATACCCAGCCGCCGATTTTTTTGCCCGCTGGCTGGTTCGGACAATTTTGCCATCTGGCAGGACCACTCGCAGGGATAACACGGCTTCTCTCATGGTGCCGTAACGAACGGCGTTCGTACCCGACGCTCGAGTTGAGGCCATTCCGCCAATAGTAGCGTTGGCACCAGGATCGATGGGAAAAAATAAGCCGGTATCGCGCAAATAATCATTTAACTGTTCGCGCCGAACACCGGCTTGAACGGTGCAATCTAAGTCAGCTTGGTTGATCGCTAGAATAGAGTCCATTTCCGATAAATCAACGCATACACCCCCATGAACGGGTAGCGCGTTGCCCTCAACCGAGGTACCTGCGCCGTAAGGCGTTACAGGAACCTCAAATTGATTGGCAAGCTTAAGGAGCTCGGCAACTTCCTCTGTGTTATGCGCATAGACGACCAGTTGTGGCAAAGCGTCTTCGTAGTGGACCTCACTGTGCCCATGTTGACTTAAGGCAGCGAGCGCCATGGTAGCCCTATTACCAAAAAGACGCTCTACACTTTGAACGAAATCTGCGTTTAGGTCAGACAACTCACTACCCCCGCCTAAAAATCGTACGTAAGCGTTATACCGGTGCGGCGACCCTGGCCATAAAGACCTATGTTAGCGACCAAAAATGGGGGTACGCCGGCCCGAGCCAGTAAGGAACTATCAATGTACGACTCAAGATAATCTTCATCGGTAAGGTTTTGAGCAAACAAACGCGCCGATAGTGCTCCATGCTGCCAATTCAAAGAAGCGTTCCACAAAGCATACTGCTCGAGTATCGGAAGCGATGCGGCGTCCAAGGTTGCACCACCCCGTTCACCTTTTGCCACCACACCCAAATCTAAAGTCATGTCATCGCCACTAGCCAAGCTCAAGTTATAAGCAATCCCAGCGCTCAGATTCCAACCCGGCACGAAGGGGATTTTATTGCCTGGGTAAGCATATCCCGTAACATCGGAAAAGCTCTTACTGTCGTCTACGCGAGCGTGTAACCACGTTAAATTCGCGTAGGCCGACAATGAATCGGTTAAAACAAACTTACTCTCTAATTCTGCACCGTACGTTGTTGCATCACCCGCATTCAGATTCACGGCAACATAACCTACACCACTCGTACTCGGTGCCAGTGCATTAGGGCCAATGAAGTCGCTATAGTCGTTATAGAAAAGCGCGACGTCAATCGAAGCTCTCCCGTCATCATCAGACCATTTCTGACCCAACTCATATGTCCAGACACTATCACCATCGTAAATGAGGTTGGGAGCACCCGGATTATTTTGGCCCCCACCGCGCACCCCTCGAGCGATGGAACCATAGGTCATCGAATTATTGGACCATGACTTACTGATCGTTATCCGCGGCTGAGTTTCGTTGGCTTTGTAAACTCCTGCGGTTGTCGCACTCGATGCATTCAACTCCTGACGATCGTAACGAATACCAACCGAGACATCGATTTCGTTGTCCAAAGCCCAGAACGCCGTGGCAAAAATGGCCTCCGAATCATTCTCGGATGTGACCGCTGATGGGACAGAGAGACCCAAGGGAACAATGGTGGTCACGCCTTGACTGTCCGTTGTTGAGCGGCTTTTAAACACACCAATCAATGTCGAAAAACCCTCACTCCACTGAGTATCAAAACGCACTTCCCCCGTAGATGTTTTCAAGGTCCGATTTGAGGACGCTTGGAAAAAATCGATCGGGCCAAAATCGCCATCGCCATTATTCTGACGCGCGTCACTCTTGTTGTAACCCAGAACGGCAGTGACCGTTGTATCAGTAGATTTCAAATCCCAAACGCCTTTGACGTCCACCGCGTCATAATCAATTTTCACGATACTGGCTACGTTCGTAGGCAAATCACGAGTGTAGTCTCGCGGCCCCGCTAGCTGTCCATAGGGGACGCTGCCTCCCTCTACTTCATCATGATTGGCGTTGATTGTATAAACAGCGCTCTCGTTGGGCGTGTATCGTAAGGTCATATTGAGAGTATCTTGGTTAAGCGGATTGCGAGCACCGCCCACCAAACTGTTTCTCTGGAAGTTATCTTGACCGTGATGCGCCGCACCCACACGGATACCCAAGACATTGTCAACAATTGGCCCCGACGCACTTATCGACGTCGACTTGTAATCATCGGCACTCGCGTATGCAGCCGAGACTCTCCCTTTCCAAGACTCGCTGGGCGAAGCTGAGATAACGTTAATTGCGCCGCCTAAGGTGTTATTCCCAAAAAGGGTTCCCTGTGGACCACGGAGAACCTCGATGCGCTCGACATCAACCAGTGGCGTATTTAAATAAGACGTATTAGGCTGGTATACACCATCTAAGAAAATGCCAACACCAGGCTGCACCGAATCAATCAATGTGGTTCCGATACCGCGCATGGAAACGAATGCGCGACCCGCACTATCTGAATTAATATTGAGACCGGGAACATAAGCCGCTACGTCTCGGACTTCGTGTAGCTGCTTGTCTTGAATGAACGTTCCTGATATGGCGCTGACAGCGATAGGCACATCTTTAAGCGATTCTTCACGTTGACGCGCCGTTACCAAGACCTCTTCTAACATCAAACCGTTCGATTCGCCTGCGTACAAAACGCCAACGGGACTTAAAACGACGCTCATAGATGCAGCAAGCAATGTTTTCGACAAATGTGTTTTCATAACTCCTCCTGAGCTACAAGTTGGGTAGCTTTATCATTTATTGTGTGCCCAGAGTAAACCTATCAGATAGGTTGAAGAAGCGATTTAACTTTGCCGATCGGCACAAACTGTTGACTCAGTGGCTACTCCCTACCAACACGTATAGCCGCCATCCACCACCACAACGCTGCCCGTCATCAAACTTGCGGCATCGCTGGCTAAAAATGTCACCACGTCGGCGACTTCCTCACTTTCACCCAACCGTTTCATGGGCGTCGAGTCAATCCAGCGCTGATACATTGAACTGGTTCTGTCTGCAAATTGATTAAGAGGTGTATTGATGTAGGTCGGCGCTACCGCATTGACGCGAACACCGCGATCAGCCCACTCAGCAGCTAATGATTTTGTTAACTGATGTACTGCTGCTTTGGACGCATTGTAGTAGCTTTGGGGTTGCGGCCTGTTAACAATGAACCCACTCATCGACCCCATATTGATAACGCTGCCGCGGCCTTGACTTAACATATGTCGACCAAATGCTCTGCAGCACCAAAAAACACCATTGATATTAACATCCAAGACATTTAACCAATGTTCATCACTGACCTCTTCTGCTGGCGTATCACTGCGAGCAATGCCTGCATTATTAACCAAAATATCCACGCCGTGATCCTGCATACACCGATCGGCTACAGCTCTCACTTGTTCCGACTGCGTAACATCGCAGGTATAACCAAGTATCGGTCCAGTATTAACGGTAAGTGTATCTAATGCCTCGTCGAGCGACTCCTGAGTAAGATCAAGCATAATGACCTTGGCTCCGGCCTCGCACAGAGTTTTTACGCACGCCAAACCGATTCCCGAGGCAGCGCCAGTTACGATCGCTGTCCGCCCCGTCAAAGCAATCCGATCTAAATAAGACATCTGTACCTACCTTAATTACGAAATGTATGAATTTCACAAGAGAACACGCTCAGATACTACCGCGTGCTCAGTACAACAAAGACGATGTTAAAAATCTAATGCTCGTTCGAGAGAGACCTGCTAACGCTGCACAATACGAGTTAGGGTAAGAACTCTGCTGCCCGCATGACGGGTTCATTAACCACCATTTGCGCTTCCAGTCGGTAAACCTTCCTCTCGACTTTATCGAACTCAGCCCAAGGTAAGCGTCCAGAACGCGCAAATTCGCACCACACGCCATGTATATGATCCGCGAGCGCTTGTGGTGGAGCGGCTCCTGCCAAGCCCCGGGGGCCCGTGGCGGTAGGCAGCGTATTGAAGACAAAAGGCAACTCTAAGGCGTGGCATGCGCCGAGCTCGGCCTCAAAAGCAGGAGAGCGCCACTCAAACTCGTAAAAGTGCGTTTGACCCAAGTGTTCCTCAGCAAAACGCCGGGCAGGCCAACGAAACACTAAATCGTTCATAGCATCGGCTAAGACATGTCCCGCCTTGCGCTTGCCCAAACCATACGCTTTCAAGGTTTTCCGCGCATTGGGATGCGACCGATGTAACAACCAGACAGCAAGCAAACCAAACATCTTTTCACGCACGCCGGTTGGTACCAGATATAAGTTCATCTCTTCTGCGTTGGTACCAATTAAAACTTGAACCTGAGCGCCACGCCCATCTTGAAGCGCCTGCAAGGGTGGCTGAGGTAAAATATCGTCGCCATGGACCGGAATGAATCGACTGATGCCAAAAACAGGTTCGAATCCATGTTCGTCTCGCAAATCAACACCTGGAATCGGTTTAGAGATTTTTTCAACGGCATCTAAAACTTTATCTAAATCACAAGATGCAAAGCCGGCGGCTGTGGCCGGCACACCCAGTAACCGAGCCATTTTATACGTCAATTTTTTGGCCGTGGTGATGCTACGAGTCATCGCCCCGTGACCACTTTGAATAATCGCTCGTTTGAATAATCCCTCGGCTTTCGGCGAAGCGATTAAGTTAGCCACAGACATTGCACCGGCTGACTCACCAAACACAGTCACATTATTCGGATCACCACCAAAGCGATGAATCTGACTTTGCACCCATTCCAATGCAAAAATCTGATCACGCAACCCCAAGTTAGTAGGCACATCATCGATTGGCATAAACCCGTCGATACCCATACGGTAATTAATTGCTACACAAATGATACCGTTGAATGCAAAACTACTGCCGTCGCTTACTGGAGCATCTTTGCTACCGACGACAAAACCACCACCGTGAATAAACACCATGACGGGCGCGTCTTTGCACGTGCCCTCGGGCTTCCAAATATTGAGCGTTAAGTAATCGTCACCTCGGTGCCAGCCCTTTCCGATTAACGATTCAGCATCAAGACCTGGGACTTCACCTGTTCGTTGAGGGGCATTGGCACCAGAGATACCCGCGTCACGAACTCCCGTCCAAGGCTCAACGGGTTGCGGTGCTTTGAAACGGTTAGCGCCGACGGGCGGCGCTGCGTAGGGAACACTTAAAAAATATTCCACACCTGCATTTTGTCGGCCAGAAATCTGACCAGCATTTATTGAGACAATAACGTCGCGCATGCCCTTCCCCGATCACGATCAATAACACTCAAAGTCTAGCCTGAAAGATCGGACATCGATCACCGCACACTTTGCTTATCAACATTTTTTGTTGTCTGACCGCCTCAAACCGTGCGATGAGACTATGTTCACTGTAAGCAAGGGCTTGATTCTGACGTGCTTGCCAATATTTGCATACGAAAGGCTTTGCTCCTGCTCCTGCTCCCGCTTAGCCAGAGCCAGATTCCGTTTTGAAACCTACAGCGCCACCTCTGTGGAGCACTCTCACGGCAATCCTGAAACCACTATGAGGCCAGATCATCTCACTTAGCAGCGGTTTAAAGCAGGCTCCTAGCGCGATGCTCGGAAAAGCAATGAATGCTCCAAAAAAGCTTGTCTTGCGGGAGCCCCCTAATTTCGGGTTACTGGGGGCTGTACCAAATAGGGGACGAGTACGCTCTCTCTTGAATCACACTCGCATGGCCAGCAGCGGAATCGGGTGCCTGTTGCAGTGCTATGGTATCGAATAAGGTATGCCTTGGAGTCGGTATCTCAATAACACGAGCGTAGTACATCGCTCTGACCGTCGGATCAAAATCGGGATCCTCCCAAACCGCAACAAGAGCAGGGGCGCCTATGCTATTGTCATAGTCGCCTGTTTCTAGAGAAACCGTATTACCCACAGGCTCCAGGCGCTCTGAAATGTGATCGCGATTATCGGACCACACAGCATCGTAAATGCGCTCTTGTGAATGCCCGTTTACATCAACCCAACCTTTCACAATCTGCACGCGATCTAAGTTCGCTCCCTGTGGATCTTTGGCTGCCGCAATAAGAAAACGGGGTGACTTTCCCAGCTCGACACGCGCCAGATCGCCGCCCATGGGGACGCCTTTGGTATAACCTACGCTGGCAAGATCCACCGATTGCGCGTCGAAGGCTTCAAAGTCCCAACCACCAAAAAACCGCAGCTGTATGCGTGGTCCTGTTGTGGCGTACACTTCTTTACGTTTAAACGCATCGAAGATGCCTTGTCGTGTATTTTCTGTTGCCCATACACCAGCAAAGCCCATGGCCGATGCATCCCAACCCACCGAGCCCGGCACAGTCTCATCGCCCTTAGAACCGGGGGTACTGTCATTCGCGTACTTGCCCAAGAAGTTGTCTTCTTCGGCAGCGGATAAGCCGGTGTGGCTATCGGTTGCACCGATCATGCCGAATTTATACGGGTTCACTCCTATTTCCGCGTCGAGTTGCAGCCCACGAATTAATGCAGGTCTGGCATAACTCCCCGCTACGTGTTCCAGCGGACCGCCATCCAATCGCTTTCCATAGCGTTCAAAATCGGCAAATTCATCTGTTGGAGATAGCACCGGATGAGTTTCTGAGTCGCCCTTGTATTGGGTTACCTCGATAATCGGCTCCCACTTCTGGCGCGAGTTCGCATAGGCTTCATCTATGGCGATGCCATCTTCATCTTCCAAGGGGAAGAAGCGGCCATTCGACAAATTGGAATTATGTCCGATTGTCAGAAAATCGGTATCCAAAGCCGCTGATGTATCGGCAAGCCAGCGCCATAAATCCTTGGGCTTACCCGAATCGTTTTGACTAAAAGGTAGGTAGTTCGCTGCCGTCTTGGCATCACCTGAATTCACGACTATCCGATGCAAGTTCATCCCGCCGGGGGTTGATGTCCATTCCCAACCAATAAAGGCAGTAAACACACCTGGGTCATTATGACGATCCGCTGCCGCTCGAGAAGACCGAAAAAATCACTGACGGAAGATTGGCTACTGCATTCACCATGACTGTCAAATTGTACTAGGTTGCCATCTAAATCTGGGTTAGCAAAATACACAATCCCATTGCGAATCGAATTCGACGCCTCTTGGCTCAAAACACGATGTCGCACTGCGCTCACGCCTTTCGAGGAAGCCGCTGTGATGTAGCGCAGCGCCTCACCAAAGTGAACCGCTAGATAACCCGGTCTAACGGGGACATCCTGAAACACACCACCCAACTCCACCTGCAATCCCGGTTTAGTGGCGTCCAAAATTGTGACAAAGCCGTAGTCAGTGTGGGGGCGTAAACCTTCGTTAGATGTGCTGGTGTCGTAATGTACAAAGTTTAAAAATGCCGTGCCCTCACCCAAGGCATACCCCCCCGATGCCTCACCCCAGCAGGGCTCAGGGATACCCGCATGCGACAGAACATCCCGCATGATCACCATTCCAATTGCATCGAGCATTCGACCAAACGCGGCAATCTCAGTCGGGTAA
>Ga0181562_10000527_pt1 | contig 31444 bp, 30 predicted proteins | sample 011ome_26_FD_139344 | JGI IMG/M metagenome (GOLD analysis project Ga0181562, IMG submission 139344) | Coastal salt marsh microbial communities from the Groves Creek Marsh, Skidaway Island, Georgia - 011511BT metaG (megahit assembly) | ecosystem: Environmental > Aquatic > Marine > Intertidal...
CCTTGGTGAGGCGACCACGCTCGTCGAAACTGTCACCTGACGCGATTCGTCGCCCGTCGAGACTTGTGAGCTTGGCGTCGAAGTCGCCTGGGACGAAGACTCCGGTGACGTCCCAGTAGGAGGCTGAGCGAAACGCGATCCGCTCCTTCTCACGGTCGACGACCAAGCGGACGGCGACGGACTGGACGCGCCCGGCTGACTTGGCCTCGCGCCCGATCTTCTTCCACAGCACCTCAGACACCGGATAGCCGTAGAGGCGATCGACGATGCGTCGCGTCTCCTGCGCCTCCACCAGCTGCATGTCCAGGTCGCGGGGGTTGTTCACCGCCTCGCGGATGGCCTCGGGCGTGATCTCGTTGAAGACCATGCGCTGGACGGGCACCTTGGGCCGAAGAACCTCCAGCAGGTGCCAGGCGATCGCCTCGCCCTCACGGTCCTCGTCGGTGGCGAGCAGGAGTTCGTCGGCGTCCTTGAGTGCCTTCTTCAGGTCGGCGATGGTCTTCTTCTTGGACTCGTGGATGACGTAGAAGGACTGGAATCGGTCGTCGACATCGACGGCAAGCTTCGCCCACGGCATCTTGCGGATTTCAGCGGGCAGCTGGGAAGCCTTGGAGGCGAGGTCACGGACGTGCCCGACCGAGGCCATGACCGTGTAGTCGGGGCCCAGGTAGCCGGCGATCTTCTTCGCCTTGGCCGGTGACTCGACGATCACCAGGGTCTTGTCCGCCACGCGTGTCCTCTCTTCTCACGGCCGAGCCGCGTCGTCGTGTGCTCAGGAATCCGGTTGGGTCCCTGACAACGGCTCGGAGTCTGACGGTAGGGCAGGCCTCCTTGTCAACTTCACCTGCCCCCGGCGGAGTGTCCCGCCATGGGGTCCCCCTACGGGGGACCATGACAACGCCCCGTGTCCCTTTCTGCGGGACACGGGGCGTTGCGGGGGTCGATCAGGAGTTTGCCGGGACGTCCTCACCCACGGCGATCGGACGCCGCTTGGAGATGACCACGGCGATGACCACGATGGCCACGGCAACGAGGGCGATGACCCAGCGCATCGTCGTATTCGCCGATTCGCCGATGCTCATGGTCACAACGGCCGGAGCAATCAGCAGCGCCACCAGGTTCATCACCTTGATCAGCGGGTTGATCGCCGGGCCAGCGGTGTCCTTGAAGGGATCGCCGACGGTGTCACCGATGACGGTGGCCTCATGTGCGGGCGAGCCCTTGCCGCCGTAGTGGCCGTCCTCGATGTACTTCTTGGCGTTGTCCCAGGCCCCACCGGAGTTGGACAGGAACACGGCCATCAGTACGCCGGTGGCGATGGTGCCCGCGAGGTACGCGCCCAGAGCGCCCACCCCGAGGCCGAAGCCCACCGCGATCGGCGTGAACACCGCGAGGATGCCCGGCGTGACGAGTTCGCGAAGCGAGTCGCGCGTCACGATGTCGACGACCTTGCCGTACTCGGGCTTCTCGGTGCCCTCCATGATCCCCGGGTGCTCGCGGAACTGGCGGCGCACCTCGAAGATGACGGCGCCAGCAGCGCGGGACACCGCGTTGATGGCCAGGCCCGAGAACAGGAACACGACGGCCGCACCGATGATCAGGCCAACGAGGTTGGCGGGGTTCGCCACGTTGAGGATGCCCATGTACTGGTCGGGATCAGACATCGTGTCGAACGCAGAGTTCTCGCCGATAGTCGCAACAGCGCCGACGATGGCATCACGGAACGCTCCGAACAGTGCCGTCGCGGCGAGCACCGCGGTGGCAATGGCGATGCCCTTGGTGATCGCCTTGGTGGAGTTGCCGACGGCGTCCAGGCTGGTGAGCACCTTGGCGCCCTCGCCGTGCACATCGCCGGACATCTCGGCGATGCCCTGTGCGTTGTCGGAGACCGGACCGAAGGTGTCCATCGAGACGATGACACCGACGGTCGTCAGCAGGCCGGTGCCCGCGAGAGCGATCGCGAAGAGCGACAGCAGAATCGCGCCGCCGCCAACGAGGTATGCGCCGTAGACCGCTGCGCCGATGAGCAGGGCCGAGTAGACAGCCGACTCCAGTCCCAGCGAGATGCCGGACAGGATGACGGTGGCCGGGCCGGTGAGCGAAGTCTTGGAGACATCGTCGACCGGACGGCGATCTGTCTCGGTGAAGTAGGCCGTGAGCTGCTGGATGAGAGCCGCGAGCACGATGCCGATGAGCACCGCGAGGATGACGAACAGGCGCGGGTTGATCGTGTCGGCAGACTCGACGGCGGCGATTCCGCCCAGGGACTCGATCTCGTCCCAGCTGGCCGGCACCCAGGTGAAGACCGCGGCTACGACCAGGATGGCCGAGATGACCGCGGAGATGAAGAAGCCGCGGTTGATGGAGGCCATGCCAGATCGATCTCCCTCACGCGGCGACACGGCGAAGATGCCGATCACGGCCGTGATGACGCCGATGGCGGGGATGACCAGCGGGATGACCAGACCGAGGTCGCCGAAGGCGGCCACGCCCAGGATCAGTGCGGCGACGAGGGTCACGGCGTAGGACTCGAACAGGTCCGCCGCCATGCCGGCGCAGTCGCCGACGTTGTCGCCGACGTTGTCGGCGATGGTGGCCGCGTTGCGCGGGTCGTCCTCGGGGATGCCCTGCTCGACCTTGCCGACCAGGTCGGCGCCGACGTCGGCGGCCTTGGTGAAGATGCCACCGCCGACTCGCATGAACATCGCGAGGAGGGCTGCACCGAAGCCGAAGCCCTCGAGGACCTTGGGCGCCTCGCCCTGGTAGACGAGGACGACCAGTGCGGCACCGAAGAGGCCCAGGCCGACGGTGAACATGCCGGCCACTCCGCCGGTGCGGAAGGCGATCTTCATGGCCTTCTGCTCACCCGACTCGTTGGCGGCCGCAGCGACGCGGACGTTGCCGCGAACGGCGAGCCACATGCCCATGTAGCCGGTGACACCGGAGAAGACCGCACCCACCAGGAAGAAGATGCTGCGGCCGATCCGCTCACTCGATGTGTCCGCCGGCAGGAGGAACAGAACGAAGAACACGACGACGGCGAAGACGCCCAGCGTCTTGAACTGCCGGCTGAGGTACGCCGACGCTCCCTCCTGGACAGCGGCGGCGATCTCCTGCATGCGCGGCGTTCCCTCGCTCGCGGCCAGAACCTGGCGCACGAGAAGGGCAGCCACACCGAGGGCGGCCAATCCGATGATGGCAACGACGACGACGATCGTCAGGTTGCCTCCACTCAACTCGATCATGGGACTCCTTGGTCACAGGCCCGGGCAGTGGGCCTTGATGGCGATCAGAGACGCGAGCCACCATGGGGTGGACGCGCAATTCGCCGGAGTCTACGCATGTCGGCATGGAGATACGTGGACAACCACGTATCTGGGACCCATCACGTCAATGCCCGTCCGGGGCTTCAGGAGACGAGGGCCTCATCGAGGGTCGAATGCAGGGGGATGACGACGTCCAGACCCGTCAGGCCGAACACCTTGAGCACCCGCGGGGTGGCGACCACGACGTCCAGGGTTCCCGCAGCCTCGCGCGTGTGCTTGAGGGCGGTCACCAGAACGCCCAGTCCGGTCGAGTCGATGAAGGACACTCCCGACAGATCCACGATCAGGTGACCGCCCGGAGTCGCCGACGCCGGCCCGATCTCGGCCTCGAGAACCGGGGCCGCGTGCGCATCGAGTTCCCCCGCCGCCGTCACGACCGTGCGGCCGTCGTGCTCTGACACGCTCACCGTGAAATCCACCCGCCTACTGTGGCACAGACCGTCACCCCGACAGCCCACAATGGACTGATGGATGACAGTTCCCTGCTCGACCGACTCTCGATCGGACGACGCGACCGGCTCATCCACGTGCACGACGTGCCCGAGCGCGCGGCCGACCATGCACCCTGGCCCGAGTGGCTGCCCGTGGAGATTCGGCACGCGCACGATGGGATCGTGCAGCCCTGGCGCCATCAGGTCGCGGCCGCCGAGGCCGCCCACTCCGGGCAGCACGTCGCCCTGGCCACCGGGACGGCCTCCGGGAAGAGCCTCGCGTTCGGGATGGTGGCCCTCACCCGCATCCTCGAAGGAACGTCCGCCCCGAACGGTCGCGGGTCCGTCACGCTCTATCTGTCTCCCACCAAGGCACTGGCTCATGACCAGCTGAGAGCGCTCGATGGCCTTGCCCTGCCATGGCTGCGAGCGGCTGCCTACGACGGCGACACCCCCGCCGAGGAGCGATCCTGGATCCGCCAGCACGCCAACTACATCCTGAGCAACCCCGACCTCCTGCACCATTCCCTGCTGCCGGGGCACGAGCGATGGGCGAGCGTCCTGCGCCGACTCGACGTCCTGATCATCGATGAGGCGCATGCCTACAGAGGCGTGCTGGGCGCCCACGTGTCGGCCGTCATCCGCAGACTTCGCCGTCTGTGCGAGCACTACGGGTCCAATCCGGTCGTCTTCATCGCCTCCGCCACGATGACCGAGCCCGACATCTCAGGAGAGCGACTCATCGGGGCGCCCGTCGTGGCTGTCACCGAGGACGCGTCACCTCGACCCGGCATGACGATCGGATTCTGGGAGCCCCCCGAGCTCGAGACCGCGCCCGACACCCCCAGCCCGGGACGGCGCAGTGCTCTGGCCGAGACAGCCGACCTGATGGCCGACTGCGTCATCGAGGGTCGGCAGACCCTGGCGTTCGTGCGAAGTCGACGAGGCGCGGAGTCCACCGCCTCGCAGGCCCGGGACCTCGTGATGGATGTCGATCCGGCGCTGGCGAGCGCCATAGCGGCGTACCGGGGTGGATACCTGCCAGAGGAGCGCCGGGCACTCGAGTCGCGGCTTCGTGACGGCACCGTGCGCGCACTCGCCACCACCAATGCGCTGGAGATGGGGATCGACATCAGCGGCCTCGACGTCGTCATCGTGGCAGGGTGGCCGGGCACTCGTGCCAGCCTGTGGCAGCAGTTCGGCAGGGCCGGACGTCGCGGGGCACCTGCCACCGGACTGTTCATCGCTCGCGACGACCCCCTCGACTCCTATCTCGTCCACCATCCCGGCGTCGTCCTCGACCGTCCAGTCGAGGCGAGCGTCTTCGACCCCTCGAACACCTACGTCCTGGCCCCGCACCTGTGCGCAGCCGCTGCGGAGAAGCCCCTCACCACTGAGGACGAAGCGTGGTTCGGGCCCACGATGCGCGCCGTCGTCGACGGCCTTGTCGAGCAGGGCTGGCTGCGGGCACGCGCCCGAGGCTGGTTCTGGACGCACCCCGAGCGGGCAAGCGACCTCACCGACCTCAGGGGGTCCGGTGGAACACCCGTCCGCCTCGTCGAAGAGGGCACGGGTCGCGTCCTCGGCACCGTCGATCGAGCCTCCGCCCCCTCGAGCGTTCATGCGGGTGCCGTGTACGTGCACCAGGGCACATCCCACGTGGTGTCATCACTCGACCTCGAGGACGCGGTGGCCGTCGTCGTCGAGCAGGAGGTCGACTACACGACGCTCGCGCGCTCGGTCAGCGATATCCGTGTTGTCCAGACGAGGGAGTCGAGCGACGACGGAGTCCTGCATCGCGGCCTGGTCGACGTCAGCTCCCAGGTCGTGTCGTTCCAGCGACGCCGTCCCAACGGACAGAGCCTCGGTGAGGAGCTGCTCGATCTGCCCGTTCAGGAGCTCCGCACCCAGGCGGTCTGGTGGACGTTGCCGGAGGAGACCGTCGTCGCCGCCGGCATCCCAGCCATGGATATTCCTGGAGCAGCGCACGCAGCCGAGCACGCTTCCATCGGCATGCTTCCCCTTTTCGCAACGTGTGATCGATGGGACTTGGGCGGCGTGTCGACTGCCCTTCACCCCGACACCGGTCAGCCGACCGTCTTCGTCTATGACGGATACCCCGGGGGCGCGGGGTTCGCGGACCACGGATTCCGCACGGCCGGGGCCTGGCTGGGAGCCACCCGCGATGCGATCGCCTCGTGCCCGTGCCCTGCCGGCTGTCCCTCCTGCGTGCAGTCACCCAAGTGCGGGAACGGCAACAACCCGCTGGACAAGAGGCTTGCCGTCCGCCTGCTCGACCTGCTGCTCAGTCAGCCGGCACTTCGCTGACGAATCCGGCTCGAGCGGATGCCGTCAGGATCGGATGCGCCTGACCCGTCCATGCGGAAATGCGCACCAGTAGCACGGGCGGCTGCGCCACCACGGTGACGACGATGTCAGCACCTTGGATCGAGCATGAACTCAGGGCCATTCCATTGGCACCTGCCACGGCGGCGGCTGAATCGCAGTCGCCCGACACCGTGGCAGCGATCGCGGCGAGGTCAGCAACCGTGCTCGCGCGAACGCGCAGGAGCGCGACGCTTCCGACGCCTGACGCCACTACTGCTGCGGCAAGCAGGACACCGACGAGTGCCATCGACCAGACAACCGCACTGCCGCGGTCGTCTGCCGTCACGACCACTCCCGTGGCATCGTCACGGACTGCTCCATCGGGATCACCCAGAAGTTCAGTCCGGGCAGCGGCGCCGCTACGTCTCGGTGCGCAACCACTGACACCATCGACCCGTCCGCTTCCACTGTGATGGTCGCTTCCGGCACCTGCTCCTGAACTGCCTGCAGAGCCTCCGGCACCGAGACGCCTCTGGCCACGTCACGCGCCACGTTCCGCGCCGCATCAGCAAGGGACATCGCACTGCCGGTCAGGGACACCCCCCACGCCAGAGCGAGAGCGACAAGACCGAGAACCGGAATGACGACCGCAGTCTCGGCAATCACCATGCCGGCGTCGGCACGTTCACGCCGCTGGCGGGGAGTGAAGGCTCCCCGCCAGCATGCACGGGCACGATGCGGAAGCATCCTCAGCCGATCATTGCCTGGAACGCACTGGTGAGGACGTTCCAGATCAGGTCGCGAACCTGCTCACTGGTGAGGAGCTTGATCAGCACGCCGCCCAGTCCTGCTGCGGCGACCGTGCCAACGGCGTACTCCGCTGTCGACAGTCCGTCATCATCTTTCATTCGAGCCATGAACTTTCGCATGTCATCTCCCTGCAATCACACCGCTTCACGCGGACGTGCCGTCCATCGGCACCACCGGATCACCCGGCATGGACACCGTCGTCAATCGCGAGCGAGACGGACAGGGACGTGATCGGAGCTGGGGACAGGCACCCACCCCAGCGCGAGCTGTGGACCGTGCTACCCGCCCCAGAGCCCGGTCGCGAGGGAGACGACCACCGGGACGACACCGATCAGCAGAAAGGCAGGAAGGAAGCACGCTGCCAACGGCGCGACGGCGCGCACTCCGGCGGCCCGCGCCGCGACCTCCACGGAACGTCGATGCTCACGGCGAAGGTCCTGCGCCACCCGAGCCAGCACGACGGCGGCGGGCGCGCCCGACTCCTGCGCCCTGGCCAGGGCATCCACGATCGGGCGGTGCGACTCCGCAGGGCCCGACTCACGCCACGAGTCGATCGGATCAGCCCCCAGGTCGACGGCTCCCACGATGGGACTCAGCGCAGACGAGGTGGGCTCCCCCACCGCCTGACTTGCCGCCTCGAGTGCATCGCGCACCGTTGCGCCGGACGCAAGAGTTGCGGCTAGCAGGTCGCAGAGCAGAGGCGCCTGGCGAGTGACGCGCTCACGGCGCTCGCGTACCCAACGGGGCTCCAGCCGTGTCACCAGCGGTGGTATCCCAGCCAGGCCGATCACCGCAAGACCGCCGCCAAGCACCCCACCGACCAGCATCCAGGCGCCGAGCGCCGCGACCGACGCCGCGAGCCAGCCCGCCCACGGGGGAGACCCACGAGTCGCCTCGGGCACGGAGCCAGCAGCCAGCAGTCGGACCAGTCTGGGATCGACGGGACGTGGCATCAGCAGCCATACCGCAGCCCCGATCAGGATCGCCGTCACGAGGCTCACAGCCGGCGCTCCACCGCCAGGGCGATCCGACCCGTCCACCACGTTCCGACCGCTGTGAGCAGGAGACCGGCGGTCAGGCATGCCCGCCCCGGACCTGCACCGAGGAGCCACGCCAGCGGGTCGGCGCCCAGCATGATTCCGAAGCCCAGGCCGACCAGCGGGAGCACCGACAGCAGCCGAGCTGTCGCGCGCGGGCCGGCCAGCTGGCTCTCCATCTCCACCCGCACGTCCTCTGCGACGCGCGACGATTCGGCGATCTGCTGGATTGCATCCGCGAGCCCCGCACCCCTACCTGCCACCCGCCAGCAGGCCGCCACCTGGGACAGCACCGGATTCATGAGTGCATCGCGGTCGAGCGCCTCGGCGATCCCCTCACCCCAGCGGGCTGCGCCAGCCGCGTGCGGCCACAGGCTCGGCTCGCCCTGGGCACGCAGGAGCGCGTTGGTCGGCGGCGCACCGGCCTCCAATTCGGCAACGAGAACTCCGAGCGCCTGAATGACATGAGACCGCTTCTGTGCGCGCCGGCGCCGAGAGGCAGGTCCCACCCCGACCCGTGCGACAACGGCAGTCGCGACAGGACGGAGGCGCTCAGCAGCGGTCGCCTGATGAACCCCGCTCAGGGCGACAGTGCGGCGATCACGCTGCGGCGGCAGCCACAGAGCGGTCGCGGCCGTCACCAGCGTCGCGACGAGGAGGGCGTTCATGCCGTGCTCAGCCGTGCCACCAGACGGGCCATGCCGGCGGCCTCCACGTGCTCGTGTCCCGTCCACACCCAGGCCGGCACGGTGCGAACGATTCCGTCATCCCCGCGGTCCAGAGCATGAATGCTGTCGATGCGACGCACGCCGTCGTGTTCCCGCCGCACGTGGATGACCGCATCAACACCGGCCGCCACCAGAGCGTGTACCGCCATCCGGTCAAGGCCGGCCATCAGTCCCAGGGCTTCAAGTCGGGGCGGAACGTCGGAGGGAGAGTTCGCATGGACCGTTCCGGCGCCGCCTTCATGACCGGTGTTCATCGCCGCCAGCAGGTCCACCACTTCTGCCCCGCGCACCTCACCAACGATGAGTCGGTCCGGTCTCATCCGGAGGGCCTGCCGGATTAGCTCACGGCCCGTGACGGCACCCGAGCCCTCGACGTTGGCCACTCGCGACTGCATGCGCACGACGTGCGGATGGTTCGGGGCCAGCTCCGTGGAGTCCTCGACGATCGCGATGCGCTCGCGCGGCGGGACCAGACCCAGGAGAGTCGACAGCACAGTCGTCTTCCCCGAGCCGGTGCCACCGGAGACGAGGAATGCCAGCCGGCCGACCACCACCCGACGGAGCAGCTCAGCGGTGGCCTCATCCATCGAGCCACGACGTACAAGGTCGTCCAGCGAGAAGGACTGCCGGGACGGTACTCGCAGCGAGATCAAGGTGCCATCGACCGCGACGGGCGACAGCAGGGCATGCAGGCGCACACCTCCCGGAAGACGCGCGTCGACGTGCGGGGCCGCATCGTCCAAGCGCCGTCCAGCGGCTGCAGCAAGCCGCTGCGCCAGCCGACGCACCTCCGACTCCGAGGTGAAGGCCACGTCCGTGCGCTCGAGTCCGTGGCCTCGATCCACCCAGACCGAGTCCGGCCCGTTCACGAGGACGTCAGTCGTCTCCGGGTCGCCCAGGAGCGGTTCCAGGACGCCCAGCCCCACGAGCTCCTGCCGCAGCTGGCGCACCAGGTCAAGGACGGCACCATCACCCATGATGAGTCCCTCGTCACGCAAGGCCGAAGCGACGCGTCCTGGAGTGGCATCTCCGCCCGTGAGGAGCAATCGGCTGCGGACGCGGTCGACCAGTGCCGCCGTCATCGCTGCGCCTCCGATTGCATGGTGATGCCAGCGGCCAGCCTTCGCACCGATCGGGCATACGCATCCCGAAGCGCCGGCCCCTCGCCGGCGTCACACCGCCGAGCCATGCTCGAGGAATAGGGCAGTTCACCGAGAACGGGAGCACTCAAGAGCTCGGCCACCGACGCGGAGGCGACTCCCCGCGGGTCTCGACGGACGAGCACTCCGAGGGAGGCGCACCGATCGTCGAACAGCTCCCCCATCCGCGCCGCAGCACTCACACCACGCACCGTTGACGATGCGACGAGGATCGTTCGCCGAGCCCGGGCAAGCGCCAGCTCGGTCGATGCATCCAACGTGCGGGGAATGTCCAGAACAGTCAGGTCGAATCCCCGCTCTCCTGCATCGATAAGGGATGACAGGGCCTCACTCGTCAGATTCGATGGGCCCCCTCGACCCCACGACAGCACCGAGACGCCACCCCACTCGGGCAGCGCCTGCTGGAGCGACGCGGGACTCACTCGTCCGCGAGTGACCGCCAGGTCGGACCAGCGCGTGGCGTCCACTGACTCGATGCCCAGGAGCACGTCCAGTCCGCCGGCGAGAGGATCAACATCCACAAGAAGCACGCGCGCCTGCTCGGCAGCCACTGCGGCCAGCGTTGCGGCGAACGTCGACGCTCCCGCGCCCCCACCCGTCGACATGATCGAGATCACGGTGCCATTGACCGGAGGTCCCTCGCCACTGTCGGCAAGCCGATCGATCAGCCATCTCTCTGCGTCCGGAAGGCACGCGACGTGCTCGGCGCCGAGGGTCACCGCGCGCTGCCAGTCCGCGTCCGTGATCTGGTGCCCCACCAGGACGACATCGCGGCGTCGCTCGGGCCGCATCCCTGCGACGCGGGATGCAAGGTCCGCCCCGACGAGCACCAACGGCGCACGCGACCAGCGGCTGCGTGCGCCTTCCGCATCGGTCGCCAGGTGAACCTCGACGTTGTTGGCCGCAGCCAGCCGCAGCACGTCATCGATCAGGGTCGCATCGTCACTGACCATCAAGGGTCGCGGCATGCACTGCCTCCTGCCTGGGGGACCGTCGTGGAAGCCGGCGGGAACGTGGTGGCGTCACGGTCCGGCGCACTCGGGACTTCGTCGTTGACCTCCGACGGTGTCCGACGAGAACGGCGAAGTGAAGGCGGGGTGACGGATCTGTGGACAGATGCCGTGCATGTCCCTGCCTGTGGATACAGCGGGTACCTTCAGACCATGGGCAGTGCGGACGCCAACGTCGACACCACTTCGAGCTCGATGGCCGACTCCGGCAGCGAGCAGGTGCGTGGTCGCGCGGCAGCCTTCTTCGACCTCGACAAGACGATCCTCGCGAAGTCGAGCTCGTTCGCCTTCGCCCGCCCCTTCTACAAGGAGGGGCTGATCGGGCGAAGTGACATCGTCCGGAGCGCCTACGCCCAGTTCGTCTACCTGGCTTCAGGTGCCGATCATGACCAGATGGAGACGATGCGGGAGTACATGTCCAAGCTCGTCACCGGCTGGAACGTGGACAAGGTGCAGGGCATTGTCGGTGAGACCCTCGACGACATCGTCGACCCGATGGTCTATCAGGAGGCCATCGACCTGATCAGCGAGCACAAGGCGGCCCGCCGCGACGTCATCATCATCTCGTCGTCGGGCACGGACATCGTCGAGCCGATCGGCGCGCGACTCGGCGTGGATCTGGCGATCGGCACCCAGGTGGCCATCGAGGACGGCACCTACACCGGCGAGATCCTGTTCTACGCCTACGGCGAGGGCAAGGCGGAGGCGATGCGCTCCCTCGCCGAGGAGCGTGGCTACGACCTCGCGGAATGCTTCGCCTACAGCGACTCGCAGACCGATCTGCCGATGCTCGACGTCGTCGGCTTCCCGGTCGCGGTCAACCCGGACACCGAGTTGCGCAGGATCGCGACCGAGCGTGCATGGCCGATCGTCGACTTCCGCAAGCCCGTCGCCATGCGCGAGCAGCAGGCGAAGCGATCAGCGGTGGCGGCCGGAGCGGGCATGGCGATCGGTGCTGTTGCCCTGGGCATCACCTGGTACGCCCGTCGTCGTGGCGGGTCCGGCCGCGCCTGACCTCGCCACGGCCGCCACGGCCGTTGCGAACGCTACGAACGCCGAGACCTGCAGGTTCCGTCATTCCCGACTCATCTTGTGACGGCAGCTGCAGGTCTCAGCGCAGGAGCCGGTGGAGTCGGTCTGCGAGCACCCGCGACCGGAGGTCGCCCATCCCCCAGCGGACGAAGCCGTAGCCCTCGGAGCGGATGGCGTCCTCGCGTCGCTTCTCCGCGTAGAGCGCGTCAGCGTCCACGTACTTGAGTCGGCCGTCCGACTCCCCCACCAGCAGCGCAAACTCCCACAGGAAGTCCACGCGTCCGAGGAACGAACCGCTCCGTGCCCGAATCGTCACCTGGCACGCTGGGATCGGGATGCCGTGCTCAACGAAGTAGGCGATGGACGCCGACTCCAGTGCCGTCTCGCGTTCTCCGTCAAGAAGTGGCGCTGCCCGATGCAGACGCCGGCAGCCGCGCTGCCCGGCCCAGCCGTCGACGAGCGCCGCCACCTCCGGCGGATCCAGCTTTCCCCGACGGACGGCCGAATCACCACAGACGAGGGAGTCGGCCAACGTCCCGAGGCGCGTGATGTCGACCCAGCACCGGAGCGGCGAGGCCAATGGGACGCGTCCCTGAACGACGTCAGTAGCCGTGAACGCCCGGATTCGGAAGTCGATCCCGCTCCGCGTGCCCGACCACTTTCCCGGCGGCACTCCCAGCTGCACCCTCGCCGGTAGCTCGAGCACGGACAGGCCATTCATCACGGCCGCGCTGGCGTCGCAGACAGTGGCTCCCGGATTCCGTAGGGCGGCCGCGACTGCGCGGTAGATGTGGTCTATTCGGGCTCGCGTGTGCACCCCCACATCGACGAACTGATGCTCTCCGTCTGGCAGGTACGCACCTCGAGCCACGTGGCTCCAGGCCCCCGAGCGCAGCCTCTGCCGAACCTGATCCGGGGTGAGCCCTGCTGCTGTGGCCTCGGGCATCAGGGTCAGGACGGGCAGGCTCGGATCGGGTTCGGCACGGCGCGGCATGGTTCCTGAGCCTTCGCCGCCGCGACGGAAACGGCAACCCGCTATCCACAGGCAACGAGACCTGCAGTTTCCGTCACACCCAGCTCGACTTGTGACGGCAACTGCAGGTCTCGGCGCGGAGGTCAGGGGACGACGACGGCGCGGGCTCCGGCAGCCACCGCCGCCGAGTGCCACACGCAGAACTCCGTCACGCCCTCGCGAGTGCCCGTCACGTACGCCCGAAGCGCGCGCACGTACGACGACCGGCCGAGCTCGACCATGCCGTTCTCCGGAATGCTGAACAACGACGGATCCACGCCACGCTCGGCCATCACCAGGCGGGTGACCGCGCGGGCGAGAAGTCCCGACCCCCAGGAGAACGGGCGCAGCACCGCGATCTCCGCGTGAGCCACGGCGGCGACGAGGAGGGCTGGAGCCACTGTGGGAGTCGTGAGGGTGCGTGCCAGCAGCGTCATCCGCTCAGCCGCCGCGCGAGCAGGCGGAAGACCGCCGAGATGCAACGGGTCATCGGCCACATCGCCGCTCCGGGGCCGCCCGAGCTCCTCCGGCGGGACGAAGCCGTGGGCCACCAGCGCGTGCAGGTGCGCGAGAGCCTGCAGCGGAGCTGTCGCGAAGACGTCAACCTGTGTCGGCACTGCCGCCGTCAGCACCACGGAGGCGTCCAGAAGCCGACCCATCGGCGAGTCCTCGACGAGAGCCACGTCCGCTCCATCGATCGCAGCGGAGTCGCGGGCACCCCGCTGCCGCGACGCCGAGGCGACTTCGGCCGCAGCGCCGCGGATGTCCCGACGCCACAGCAGGGCGTCGACTTCCTCCCTGGCCGCTGTCGCTGCCTCAACGACCTGAGGGATCGAGGCAAGGCCGGCGAGCGGGTCAGCAGTTGTCGGAAACACACACCCATCCAACCAAGGCCTTTGATTGACTACGACACATGACCGACCAGAACACGAACGCCCTCTCGAATCTGTCCTACGAGGAGCGGGTCTTCCCGCCCACCCCCGAGTTCGCCAGGGCCGCGAATGCGCAGCCGGAGATGTACGGCGAGGCCGACCGGGATCGCCTGGCCTTCTGGGCCGAGCAGGCGCGGCACCTGTCGTGGGACACCCCGTTCACCGAGGTCCTGGACTGGTCTGACGCTCCCTTCGCGAAGTGGTTCGCCGACGGCACCCTGAACGTCGCCTACAACTGCGTCGACCGTCACGTCGAGGACGGGTTCGGCGATCAGGTGGCAATTCGGTTCGAGGGCGAGCCAGGTGATCGTCGGGACATCACGTACGCCCAACTGCAGGACGAGGTCAGCAAGGCCGCCAACGCCCTGACGGAGCTCGGACTCGTCGCCGGCGACCGTGTCGCGATCTACATGCCGATGATTCCCGAGGCCATCGTGGCGATGCTTGCCTGCGCCCGCGTCGGTGCACCGCACTCCGTGGTCTTCGCCGGGTTCTCGGCAGAGGCCCTCCGAAGTCGTATCGACGACGCCGAGGCGAAGCTCGTCATCACCTCGGACGGACAGAATCGTCGAGGCTCGGCGATGGCGCTCAAGCCTGCCGTCGACGAGGCCGTCGCCGACTGCCCCACCGTCGAGCACGTCCTCGTAGTGAAGCGCACCGGCACCGACGTCGCCTGGACGGACAAGGACGTCTGGTGGCACGACATCGTCGACCGGCAGTCGCCCTCGCACGTCCCGCAGGCATTCGGCGCCGAGCACCCGCTGTTCATCCTCTACACGTCCGGCACGACCGGGAAGCCCAAGGGCATCCTGCACACGTCGGGCGGCTACCTCGCCCAGGCCAGCTTCACGCACCGGAACGTCTTCGACCTGAAGCCCGATTCGGACGTCTACTGGTGCACCGCCGACATCGGCTGGGTCACCGGCCACTCCTACATCGTCTACGGGCCGCTCGCCAATCGCGTCACCCAGGTGGTCTACGAGGGCACTCCGGACACCCCCGGGAAGGACCGCTGGTGGGACATCGTCGAGCGCCATGGCGTGACGATCCTCTACACCGCTCCGACCGCGATCCGCACGTTCATGAAGTGGGGGGAGGAGCTCCCGAAGAGCAAGGACCTGTCCAGCCTGCGCCTGCTCGGTTCAGTGGGCGAGCCCATCAATCCCGAGGCGTGGATGTGGTACCGCGACGTCATCGGCGGCGGACGATGCCCGATCGTCGACACCTGGTGGCAGACCGAGACGGGGGCGATGATGATCTCGCCGCTTCCCGGCGTGACCGCATGCAAGCCGGGCTCCGCCATGGGCCCACTGCCGGGCATCGGAGCCGCGATCGTCGACGACAACGCCACCCCCGTCGGCAACGGCTCCGGCGGGTACCTCGTCCTCACCGAGCCATGGCCAGCAATGCTGCGCGGAATCTGGGGCGACCCGCAGCGGTACATCGACACCTACTGGTCCCGCTGGCCGCAGTACTACTTCGCCGGCGATGGTGCCAAGTGGGACGAGGACGGGGCCATCTGGCTGCTGGGCCGAGTCGACGACGTCATGAATGTCTCCGGCCACCGCATCTCGACGACCGAGGTCGAGTCGGCCCTGGTTTCCCATCCGAAGGTGGCCGAGGCGGCCGTCGTCGGCGCAGCTGACGAGACCACGGGCCAGGGGATCGTCGCATTCGTCATCCTTCGCGGCGGTGTTCCCGAGGCGGAGGCTGAGGGAGACACCATCGTCACCGAGTTGCGCAATCACGTGGCGCACGAGATCGGACCGATCGCGAAGCCGCGGCAGATCATGGTCGTGCCGGAGCTGCCGAAGACCCGCTCCGGGAAGATCATGAGGCGCCTTCTCCGGGATGTCGCCGAGAACCGCACGCTGGGGGATGCCACCACCCTCGCCGATCCGGCCGTCATGAGCCTGATCTCCGATGGCCTCAAGTCCGCCAGCGGCGAGGACTGACGAGCCTCTCGCCCGCAGCTCGCGTCCACTCCTGCGCCGAGACCTGCAGTTCCCGTCACAAGGCGCGTGAGGTGTGACGGGAACTGCAGGTCTCGGCGGGATTGGCCGGGAGGGTGTGGCCATCCACCGACCCGTCTGCGGGGAGGACGACCCTCCCGGACCCGGTTAGAGTAGGCGAATGAGCGCCGCCAACGAGTTTCTCGGTCGCCCCTCCTTCGGCCAGGCCCGATGGCTGCGCGAACAGCTGCGCGACGAGACCTTCGGCGGCATCCTGCTGCTGGTCGCCGCGACCATCGCACTCGTATGGGCCAACTCCCCGTGGGGCGACAGCTACACAGCCCTCGTCGACCTGCAGGTCGGCCCTGCAGCCATCCATCTCGATCTCCCGCTGAGCGTCTGGGCGGCCGACGGCCTGCTCGCCGTCTTCTTCTTCGTGGTCGGCCTTGAGCTCAAGCACGAGCTCGTCCTCGGTTCGCTGTCGAACATGCGCGAGGCAGTCGTCCCGGCGGCGGCAGCGATCGGCGGCATGGCGATCCCGGCACTCGTGTTCGTGGTGGTCAACACCATGGCGGCCGAGGGGTCGACCGACGGCTGGGGCATCCCGATGGCGACCGACATCGCCTTCGCGCTGGCCGTGCTCGCAGTCGTCGGCCGCAAGCTCCCCGTGGCCCTGCGCGCGTTCCTCCTGACCCTGGCCGTCGTCGATGATCTCGGCGCCATCGCAGTGATCGCCGTCTTCTACTCCGACAGCTTCTCGATCTGGTGGTTCCTCGCGTCCATCGCCACCTTCGTGATCTACGGGCTGGCCATGCGCATGCGCATCACGACGCCCTTCCTCTACATCCCGCTTGTGCTGCTCGGCTGGTACTTCATGCACGAGAGCGGCGTCCACGCCACGATCGCTGGTGTCGTGTTCGGCTTCCTGACCCGCGTGCGCACGGATCCGGGCGAGGGCTCTGCGCCCGCGGATCGCCTGTCACACCTGATCCACCCGATCAGCGCCGCCATCTGCGTGCCGCTCTTCGCATTCTTCGCGGCCGGCGTCGACTTCCGGAGCGTCGGAATCGTCGACACCCTTGCGAGCCCGGTGGCCATCGGCATCATGCTCGGCCTCGTCGTCGGCAAGCCCGTCGGCGTCCTCCTCGGTGCGTGGCTGACGGCTCGATTCACGCGTGCCTCGCTGAGCCCGGACCTCAGCTGGCGGGATGTGGGAACGGTCGGCGTCCTCGCGGGAATCGGCTTCACCGTCGCCCTCCTCATCACCGAGCTCGCCTACGACGAGGACATCCTCAATCTGGATTCGGCCAAGGTCGCGGTCCTCGCAGCCTCCATCGTGGCGGCAGTGCTGGCCGCCATCGCGATTCGCTCCCGGAACCGGCATTTCGCGGCCGTCTTCGCGAAGGAGCAGGTCGACGCGGACAACGACGGAATCCCGGACGTGTACCAGGAGCCTCACTCCCGCTAGCCTGAACGTGGGACGAGGACTTCCTCTCCCGCATGAAACGGAGGAACGATGCCGCCGCAACCCCAGCCGAGCATCAAGGACCTGGTCAGCAAGACGGCCTCGGACGCGCAGCGCCTGGCGAAGGCGCAGATGGCACTGCTGCAGGCCGAGATGGCCGACAGCGGCGGGAAGATCGGCATTGGCAGCGCCTTCGGGATCATCACCCTCGGCCTGGCGTTCTTCGCCTCGCTGTTCCTGTTCCTCACCCTCGCCTTCGTCATCGTTGCCCTGGGTCTTCCGATCTGGGCCGGCATGCTCATCGTGACGGGGCTGCTCCTGGCCATCGCCGCGGTGACCGCTCTCCTCGCGCGCCGGAACTTCTCGCAGGTCAAGGCGCCGCAACTGTCCAAGTCGGAGTTCGAGAAGACCAAGGCTGCCCTCTCCGGCAACCCCACTTCATCCGGCGTCCAGGACGGCGCGGCGATCACGTCTCAGCCGAACTCTCCCCTCGGCGACTAGACGGTGCCGATACCCGAGCCGGATGCCGTCATCCGGGTCGACGGGCCATGGACCCATCGCGACATCTCGGCCAACGGGGCCCGCTTCCATGTCGCTGACGTAGGTCAGGGCCCTGCGGTCATCCTGCTGCACGGATTTCCCACGTTCTGGTGGACATGGCGCCGCCAGCTGACTGATCTTGCCGACGCCGGCTACCGCGCTGTGGCGATGGACCTGCGCGGCTACGGCGGCAGTGACCATCCGCCCGAGGGCTACGACCCGCGGACACTGGCCGCCGACGTTGCCGGCGTGATCAGGAGCCTTGGCATCTCCGATGCCGTCATCGTCGGTCACGGCTGGGGCGGACTCGTCGCGTGGTCGACAGCAGTCCTCGAGCCCGAGGTGGTCCGGGCGATCGTTCCGGTGTCCATGCCGCATCCCCGTCGCCTTCGGATGGCGTTGCTCGGGAATCGCCACCAACGCTCGGCCATGAGCTACGCCCTCGGATTCCAATGGCCGTTCCTGCCCGAACGCTCGCTGACAGCCGACGACGGCGCCCGCATCGCCGAGCTCCTGTCCAGCTGGTCGGCTGACGACTCGTGGCTGGACGAGCCGACCGCGACGGCCTACCGAGCGGCCTTCCTTCGCTGGCCCACCGCTCACACCGCCGTCGAGTACCACCGCTGGGCCGTGCGCTCGGTGCTTCGCCCGGACGGGCTGGGATACATGTCGCTGATGGAGGCACCCCTCCAGTGCGCGGTGCTGCAGGTGCACGGCTCGGACGATCCGATGATGCTGGCGTCGTCCGTCGACGGCAGCGACGAGTACGTGCGGGCCGACTACGCCCGCCACGACCTCCCGACCGGACACTTCCCGCACGAAGAGGCCCCTGAGGAATTCACCGAAGTCCTCCTCGCCTGGCTCGCTGACCTGCCATGACCGCGGAGCGGCCTCGGGACCGACTCGGACGCCCACTGCGCCAAGGCGCGGCCCCGGACCCCGATGTCCCCCCGGTTCCCGACGTGCAGGGGCTATCCGACGACGAAGTACTGACGCTGGCACTGAGATTCGTCGAGGACGGACTTCCCTTCCATGCACACGAGGTGTGCGAGCAGCGGTGGCGGGCGGCTCCCCCGCCGGATCGCGAACACTGGCGCGCGCTGGCCCAGTGGGGTGCTGCCGAGACGCACGCGGCACGGGGGAACACGGTGGGGGCGACCCGGCTCGCGACGAGAGCACTCGACGGGCTGAAGTCTGGGTCGGAGAGTGACGAAGCCCACGTGGACGGTCCCTGCCAAGTCCGCGTCAGGGAGCGTTGCCAGTCCCTAATCTGACGCGACGGGGCCATCAGGGGAAGGGCAGCCATGTCCGATCAGGAGCACGTGATCGTTGTTGGTGCCGGGCTCGCGGGCCTGGCCACAGCACTCGGAGTCGCTCTCCGAGGCGGCGAGGCCGTGGTCCTCGAGTCCAGCGACCTCGTCGGCGGAGCAGCTGCATACTCCGGCGGCATGGTCTGGGTGGGAGCCAACCATGTCGAGGCCCGCGAGGGCATCGACGACAACCTGGGTCTCGCAGAGGCCTACGTGCGCGACCTCACAGCCGAACACCCCGATCTTCTCGACGAAGCTGCCATGCACCGGTGGCTCACTTCGTCACCCGAGGCGATCGAGTACTGGGAGCAGGTCGGCGCCATTGACTGGGAGATCATTCCCGACTTGGCCGACTATCACTCCGAGGCTGCGGGTGCGCTCAGTGTCGGCCGATACCTCACCAACGCCGTGATTGACGGGAGCCAGCTCGGGGAGTGGCGCGCACGCCTGCGCGTCAGCCCGAACTTCCCAGTGGGCATGACGTACGCGCAGATGCACGTCAAGGGGCGTCGTACATCCAGCGTGGACGGCGGAGAGGAGGAGGAAGTCGCCCAGCATGCCGGCGTACCGGCATTCGGAAAGACGGATGTGGTGTCACCGGCGGCGACGGATGCCGATCCCCTCACTTTCGGAACCGGCGTCGTCGCGAGCTTCCTCGCACGCATCCTTCGCGAACCGGGTGTCGACATCCGCCTGTCGACGCCGGTGACGGAGCTGCTGACCGACGATGACGGTGCGGTGATCGGGGTGCGCGCCGAGTCATCCCAAGGCCCGATCGAACTGCACGGGCCCGTCGTGCTGGCAACCAGCACCTACGACTGGAATCCGGAGCTCGTGATGGAGTTCCTCGGCCTTGACGTGGAGGACTTCAGCAGCCTGGCGCCCACGAGCCTGACGGGCACGGGGATCACGATGGCCCGTGATGTGGGAGCTGCCATCGCTCGCGTGCCAGCGACTCGGGTGCCCATCGTTCCCGGCTGGAACTCACGCTCGGAGACTGGTGTGTCGAACGGGCCGGAGTATGCGCTGCCGCACTGCCTCATGGTGGACCGCAGCGGCCGCCGCTTCTGCGACGACTCCTACTGGGTGACCATCGTCCGAGGTGCGCTGGACCCAGAGGATCGGCATCTCCCCTTCTTCCTGATCTGGGACGAGCAGCATCACCGCAAGTACGGGCTCGGCCTCACGCCGCCCGGCGGCGAGTACCCCAGCGAGTTCGTGATGCAGGCAGATGATCTGGTGTCGCTCGGCGAGTTGCTCGACGTGGACGGTCCTGAGCTGGCGCGCACCGTCGAGTACTTCAACGAGCATGCCGAACGGGGAGAGGATCCGCAGTTCGGTCGCGGCAGCGTCCCGTTCATCCAGCGCTTCGCCGGCGACCCGAAGCACGTGCCCAACCCGGTGCTGGGTCCACTCGCCGAAGCGCCGTTCTACGGAACGCGCCTGAAGTTCGTGGGTACCGGGATCGGATCGAGTGGGCTTCACGCGGACGGCGACGGACATGTGCTCGACGAGTCTGGTGCGGTGATCCCCGGCCTGTACGCCGTAGGTTCCGTCGCCGCGCTGACCACGATGGGCAGCGGATACAACAGCGGCTTCGCTCTCGGTCGCGGGCTCACGGTGGCATACCTCATCGCTCAGGAACTCGTCCCCGTCAACTGACGCGCGTGCCGACCAGCAGGGCCTCAGAAGCTGACGGTCACTCGCGCAGCTGACATGAGCCAGTGTCGACGCTCGCCTGACGAGGGGCCTCGAGGGCGCTGCGCAGTTCACTCGCGGTGAGCGCGTACCCCGTCGACTCCGCGTCCTCGTCGGCACCGAAGACCATCCCGAGCACGAAGCCATCCGGTCGCATGAGTGGGCCGCCGGAGTTCCCCGGCAGGACGACGCCGCGGAACGAGTACACCTCTCGCTCGATGCCGGCCTGCCCGTAGATGTCATCGCCCATCGCTCGAACCAGGGTGCGGATGCGCGCCGGCTCGGTCCGGTAGGGACCGGACTCCGGGAAGCCGGCCACCACCGCGGAGTCACCCGACTGGGCAGGCGCGGGCGCCAGGGGCAACGACGGCGATGTCAGGGACGGGACCGACAGCAGCGCCACGTCGGTCTCCGGATCGAAGTACACGACGGTCGACGGCTCAGGACCATCCGCCTGCCGAACCCGGACCACTGGGTCAGCGACACCGGCGACGACGTGCGCGTTGGTCATCACCAGCCCATCAGCGACCACGAACCCTGAGCCCGTCACGCCCGCGGAGCACTCGGGCGTCTGACCGCTGACCTGGACCACCGACTCCCGGGCATCGTCGACCTGCTGGGTGATCGCCCCGGGATCGGGATCCGCCACGTCCGGGCCGGTGATCTGCGCCAGGCCCGAGAACACCCGGGGCACCGAGGTCTGGCCGACCAGCGAGCGAAGGCTGCTGAAGGCGTTGCGGGCGGGGACTGGCACCACCGAGTCCAGCGCGACGAGCACCTTCGACTGCGTGACCTGCTCGGACACTACGCTCATCGGGAGGTAGGCCAGAGCGCTCGCGATGATCCAGACGACCGCCGCAAAGGCCACCACATTGAGCGCCGCTCCAGCGACGTTGTCGACCAGCCGCACGGGTCGCCACGTCAGGCCATCACGCAGTCGTCGACCCAGAATCGATGCGGCGAACTGGCCGATGAGCGCGACGATGAGGACGCCCAGGGCCACCGCCGCAACCTGCATCCACTCGGTGTCGATCAGTGAGTCGAGGATGTCCGGCAGCAGGAACGCCGCGGCCAGGCCACCGCCGAGGAACCCGATGAACGAGAGCAGCCCTGCAACGAACCCGCGGAACCATCCGGCGATGGCGAACACGAGGAGTGCACCGATCAGCACCCAGTCGACGATCGTCATGAGCCCAGCTCCAGCGGGACGATGCGGCTCTCGTCCCACGGCTGCGCCCATCCCAGACGGTCCAGCAGACCGGCTATGAGACCGGCTGTGAAACCCCACACCAGCAGGCCCTGCACCTCGAAGGCGGGGCCGACGTACCCAGAGGAGTGCAGCACACGGCAACGGTTCACGGGCTCGATGAACTCGTCGATCCCGATCCGATGGACGCTGGACACCTCCGCCGGGTCGCGCACCTCCACGGGAGTCGGACGCTCCCACCACCCCAGCACGGGCGTGACGACGTAGTTCGACACCGGCACCCACAGGTCGGGCAGCTGGCCGAAGACCACGACCCCTGACGGGTCCAGGCCCGTCTCCTCCTCAGCTTCGCGGAGGGCCGCGTGGACGGGGGTCTCGTCGACATCGTCGACGGCACCTCCCGGCAGGGCGGGCTGACCCGCGTGGGAGCGCATCGTGCTGGCGCGCTGGATGAGCAGCAGGTCGCGATCGGGACCGAAGAGCATCAGGACGGCCGAGTGGCGCCCTTCACCGTGTGGCGGGACGAAGCGGGTGAGTTCCTCCGCCGTCACGGCACCGGCCAGGTCTGCGACAGGGTGCAGCCAGCCGGGGACACGTTCCAGGGCAGCGGGCTCGATCCGCCCCGTGCGAGACCACTCCACTGTCACGCCCGTCCGGATGTGCGGACCATGCGCTCCGCGACGGCCGGATCCGTGGGACCCTCGCCGAACGACGGGCACCAGCGCGCGACGGAGCATGCACCGCAGGCGGGTCGTGTCGCGTGGCAGCACCGGCGTCCGTGCCAGATGACCCGGTGCGACATCAGCGTCCAGTCCCGCCGGACGAACAGCCCCATGAGGTCGCGTTCGACCTTCTCCGGGTCGGTCTCCTGCGTCCAGCCGAACCTGCGAGCCAGCCGCCCAACGTGCGTGTCGACCGTGATGCCGGGCACTCCGAAGGCATCTCCGAGGACGACGTTGGCAGTCTTGCGTCCGACACCCGGGAGGGTCACCAGATCCTCGAGCCGCGCCGGCACCTCGCCACCGAACCGATCGCAGAGGGCCTGGCCGATTCCCTGAAGGGTCTTGGCCTTCTGCCGGAAGAAGCCCGTCGGAGTGATCAGCGCCTCGAGCTCGTCCCGGTCGGATGCCGCATACGCAGCAGCATCGGGGTAGCGGCCGAAGAGTTCGGGGGTGACCTTGTTGACCCGCTGGTCTGTGCACTGGGCGCTCAGCACGGTGGCCACGAGGAGTTCCAGAGGCGTGCGGAAGTCCAGCTCGCAGCGGGCATCGGGGTAGGTCTCACCCAGCACCTTGACGATTCGGCGGGCTCTGCGCTTGAGCGCGACGGCAGCCTCTCCGACTCGCCTGTCGCCCTTGTCCACCATGCCGATAGCGTATGTCGCGCGAGCCGGTCGGCTGTGGTGGCGCCACTGCGGACAGCTTGTCAGATGACTCACCGCCCGCGGTGACCGAGCAGTGGAGAAGATGACCATGGACGATGCCTTCCTCCAATCCCCGCTGTTCTCCGCACTCGATCCGGAGGGTGCCGCCGCGCTGCGTGCCTCGCTTGTGCCTCGCGACGTGGCCAAGGGAGACGTGCTCTTCCAGGAGGGCCAGCCCGGCGACCACATGTACGTCATCGTCGAGGGCAAGGTGAAGCTGGGCCAGACGTCCGCCGACGGTCGCGAGTCGCTCCTCGGCGTGCTGGGACCCGGCGAGATGTTCGGCGAGCTGAGCCTGTTCGATCCAGGCATGCGGACGTCGACCGCGACCGCCCTCACCGACTCCATCGTCCTGGCCCTCGGACACGACCAGCTCAAGCCGTGGCTGAGTGGGCGCCCCGAGGTGGCTGCAGCCCTGCTGCAGGCGCTTGCCCGGCGCATTCGCCGCACCAACGAGGCCATGGCCGATCTGGTCTTCTCCGACGTTCCCGGCCGCGTGGCCAAGGCCCTGATGGACCTCGGGGAGAAGTTCGGCGAGGTCACTCCCGAGGGACTGATGGTCACGCACGACATGACCCAGGAGGAGCTGGCGCAGCTCGTAGGAGCGTCACGGGAGACGGTCAACAAGGCGCTGGCCGACTTCGCCCAGCGTGGCTGGATCCGGTTGGAGTCGCGTCAGGTGCTGATCATGGACGTCGAGCGGCTGGGCAAGCGCGCCCGCTGACGCCGTTCGCCCCCGGAGCACGCCGAGCACACGAGCACGCCGAGCACCCGGAGTACCCCGAACCGCTCAGACCACGCCGGCCTTCACCTCACGAGCATTCCCGCCCTAGAGGCCAGTTGCCGTCAGGAATTCCACCTGGGCCCGAACGGTGAGCTCGGCCGCGGGCCACACCTCTCGAGGCACATCGGCGTAGACGATCTCCACGATCCCCGCCGGGTCGGTGATGCCGGACTCATAGATCGCCCGTACCTCCGCCAGGCGGGAGTGTCGGTGCGCCAGGTAGCCGTCGATCACCCGAGCGGGATCGTCGAGGACAGGACCGTGCCCGGGCAGGATACGAGCGAGCGAAGCATCGTCGACGAGGTCGCGCAGGCGACGCAGGCTGTCCAGGTAGTCGGCAAGGGTTCCGTCCGGCCACGCCACCAGTGACGTGCCGCGCCCCAGGATCGTGTCTCCGGTCAGCAGCGAGCCGTCGTGCGGCAGGACGAAGCTGACGCTGTCACGCGTATGACCCGGTGTCGCAGTGACCCGGAGGATGACGTCACCCAGATCGATCACATCACCCTCACCGAGGCCCTCGCTGCCAAGCCGGTGCTCAGCATCGAGCGCGCGCACGCCGACGCCGGATGACCGGGCGAGGGCACGCGCGCCCTCGGCATGATCGACATGACCGTGGGTGAGAAGGACACCCCGGACTCGCTGGCCTCGCGCTGTGATGTGCTCGTGGATGGCGTTGACGTGGTCCTCGTCTGCCGGGCCGGGATCGATGACGACCACGTCAGTGGTGCCCACGACCCAGGTGTTGGTCCCGTCCAGGGTCCAGGGGGAGGGGTTGGGGGCCAGGATGCAGCTGGCAGCGGCGGTGACCACGCCGCCGTGCCAGTCGTCGCTGGATCCGGCCAGCGGGAGGACGTGGCCGCTCATGGCTCCATCCGCGGCTGGCCGTCACTCTCACGCGTGTGCGGCCGGGCGACGTCAGCACGCACGACCTCGCCTGTGCGGTCATGCACCAGTGCCCAAGACTCCTTGCCCTGTGCGTCGGGCACCCGACGGGGAAGGAGGGGCACGACGGGTCGCTCGGCCCCGGCCATCAGGACCCCGGCGGCCGAGTCGAAATCAGCCAGCCAACGCAGCACGCTCTCCGTCGGCGGCAGCATCGGCATCTGTCCCGCAGCAAAGGCGTCGAGTGCGGCAGCCGGCGAGGACCACAGGACTTCGTCGGCCTCCGTCGTCGTCAGGCGAGCCTCATCACCCACCACCATCGCCGCGAAGAAGCGAACGTCGTAGCGACGCGTCTCACCCTCGGGTGTCACCCAGTGGTCGACGATGGGAAGCGCCGACGGATCGACGAGCAGGGACCCGTCGCACGCGGCGGTCGCCAGATCGATCCCGGTCTCCTCACGTGTCTCGCGGACCGCGCACGAGTAGAGCGCCAGCAGTTCCGGCACATCGGCGCTGGCTCTCGCCGCGAGGAGGGTGAGATCGGCTCCCGCCAGGACGACAGGCGCAGAGAAGTCCACCTCGTCCACCCGGCCCCCGGGGAAGACGTGCATGCGCGGAGCGAACGCCATGGAGGCGACGCGGCGCATCAGGTACGTCTCGAGCCCCGAGATTCCGTCACGCAGGAGGATGACGGTCGATGCGGAGCGAACGGAGTCGCTCACCTACTCGGCGAGCTCGACGATCATCTCGACCTCGACCGGCGCATCGAGCGGCAGCGCAGCCACGCCGACCGCAGATCGCGCGTGCGCACCGAGGTCGCCGAAGGCCTCGAGGAGGAGGTTGCTGGCTCCATTGATGACTGCGGGCTGACCGGTGAAGTCCGGTGCACTGGCGACGAAGCCGGTGACCTTGACGACCCGCACGACCGACTCCAGCGGGGCGACGGACTTCACCGCCGCGATCGCGTTCAGTGCGCACACTGCTGCGAGCTCAGCCGCGCGTTCGGGAGTCACCTCGGCGCCGACCTTGCCTGTGGCCAGGAGCGCACCGTCGACCATCGGCAGTTGACCAGACGTGTAGACGTAGCGTCCCGAGAGAACGGCGGGGACGTACGAGGCGACCGGCGGCACGACGTCGTGCACGCTCATGCCCAGGGCCGCGAGCCGCTCTTCGACCGCAGACATCAGGACTGGCCCGTGGGCCGCTTGAGGTAGGCGACCATGTTCTCCGGATTCGGTCCGGGAACGACCTGGACGAGCTCCCAGCCGTCCTGGCCCCAGGTGTCGAGGATCTGCTTCGTCGCATGGACGAGCAGCGGAACGGTGGCGTACTCCCAGGTCGTCATGGCACGACCCTAGTCCCACCAGCGTCCAGGTGCCCCGGCGAATAGGCTGAACGGATGACCGAGCGACGATGGCCCGAGGTGGCCCTGCACGTCGTGTCCGGCAAGGGCGGTACCGGCAAGACGACCGTCGCCGCCGCTCTTGCCCTGACTCTGGCACGGGACGGGCGTCGCACTCTGCTGATCGAGGTCGAGGGGCGCCAGGGCATCGCCCAGTTGTTCGACACCCCGCCCCTGCCCTATGAGGAGCGGAAGATCGCCGTCGCCCCTGGTGGCGGTGAGGTGTGGGCCCTGGCCGTGGATCCCCAGGAGGCCCTGCTCGACTACCTCGAGTCGTTCTACAACCTCAAGCGAGCCGGGTCCGCCCTGCGCAAGATGGGGGCGGTCGACTTCGCCACCACGATCGCTCCGGGTCTGCGTGACGTGCTCCTGACGGGCAAGGCGGTCGAGGTAGCGCGCCGCAGGCTCAAGGCCGAGGCCGGCGCCTACGACGCCGTTGTCATGGACGCCCCACCGACGGGCCGGATCGCCAAGTTCCTGAACGTCAACTCCGAGGTGTCCGGGCTGGCCAAGGTCGGCCCGATCCGCAACCACGCCGACCTCGTCATGGGTGTCATCGCCTCGCCGAGCACGGCAGTGCACCTGGTGACGCTGCTGGAGGAGATGCCGGTCCAGGAGACCATCGACGGTGTCGCCGAGCTGAGCGGCGACGGCCTGCCGGTGGGCGCCATCATCGTCAACATGACACGGCCACCGATGCTGACCGCGGAGCAGATGACGGAGGCGCTCGCCGGCTCCCTGCCCGCGTCCTCGATCGCACGGGCATTGGAGGAGGCCGGCCTTGCCGCGCATGAGGACGCGATCGTCCCCGCCCTGCTGCGGGAGGCCACGGACCACGCCCATCGGGTGGCGCTGGAGGAGCGCGAGATGGAGCGGATCCTCGCCCTCGGACTCCCCACGTTCGCCCTGCCGCTGCTCAGTGGTGGCATCGACCTCGGCGGACTCTACGAACTTGCCGAAATCCTCCAGGACGGGGGGCTCTGGTGAGCAGCCACGCATTCGCCCGGGCTCCACAGCTGGACATCGACACGATTCTCCAGGACAGGGACGTGCACATCCTGGTGTGCACGGGAGCCGGTGGTGTCGGGAAGACGACCACGGCAGCGGCCCTGGGGCTACGGGCCGCTGAGTCCGGTCGTCACGTGTGCGTCATGACCATCGATCCGGCCAAGCGCCTGGCCCAGGCGATGGGCTTGACTTCCCTCGACAACACCCCGCGTCAGGTACCAGGGGTCTGTGCACCTGACGGGTCGGGCTCGCTCTTCGCGATGATGCTGGACATGAAGCGAACCTTCGACGAGGTCGTCGAGGGCCACGCGGACCCGGATCGAGCCGCGCAGATCCTCAGCAATCCGTTCTATCAGGCGCTCTCGTCGTCCTTCGCCGGAACACAGGAGTACATGGCGATGGAGAAGCTGGGTCAGCTGCACGCGCGTGCCCAGGAGGACGGCACCTGGGATCTCATCATCGTCGACACCCCGCCCTCTCGCAGCGCTCTGGACTTCCTCGACGCCCCGGCCCGCCTGGGCTCGTTCCTGGACGGAAGGTTCATCCGGATCCTCACGGCGCCTGCCCGCGGCGCCGGGCGCGGCCTCGGCCGACTTGCAGCCATGGGCTTCGGCATCTTCACGGGCGTTCTGACGAAGATCCTCGGCGGCCAGGTTCTTGCTGACCTCGGCACCTTCGTAGCGGCCATCGACACAACCTTCGGGGGGTTCCGGGAGCGGGCCGACGCAACGTACGCGCTGCTCAAGGATCCGGGCACTTCCTTCGTCGTGGTGGCGGCTCCCGAGCGAGATGCCCTGCGAGAGGCGGCCTACTTCGTCGAGCGTCTGCGCACGGACGACATGCCGCTGGCCGGCCTCGTACTGAACCGCATGCAGGTCGTCGATGATCCCGAGCTGACCGCTGAACAGGCGGCGTCAGGGGCGCAGCGATTGACGGAACTGGTCGAGAACAGCCCAGATGCAGAAGGGCTTGAGCTCACCGCTGCGCTACTGGAGCTGCACGCTCAACGCATGCGGATGGCCGACCGGCAGCTGCATCTGGCCGACAGGTTCGCCGCCGCCCACCCGGGGGTGCCGGTGGGAACGGTCAGCGCACTCGCCGGCGACGTGCATGATCTGGCCGGGCTGCGCGAGGTCGGTGGCCTGCTGGCCGACATCACGTCCGAGGGGGCTCATCGGGACCAGCGGGACTGACGCGGAGGACGCGGGCGCCGCGGCGTCGCTACCGCCCTGGATCAGCTGGCGCGCTCAGACGTGCCCGTGAGGATCTGCTGGCGCTCGTACTCGTCCTGAGCGGTCTGCAGCAGGTGACGCCACGACGTCACGTTGGGACGGCGCCGCAGGAGGGCGCGACGCTCGCGCTCGGTCATCCCTCCCCAGACACCGAACTCCACCCGATTGTCGAGAGCGTCGGCCAGGCACTCCGTGCGCACGACGCAGCCCACGCAGATGGCCTTGGCGCGGTTCTGCGCTGCACCTTGAACGAAAAGGGAGTCCGGATCGGTCGTGCGACAAGCGGCTTCAATGGCCCAATCGGCGTCTATCGGCATACGAGTGATACCCCTCCGTTGATCACGTGCCGCCGGACGTTACGCCTCTGGACACCCCGTAGAAAGGTTCTTTAGAATCAGTTGCTATTAGTTCATTTGAACTATATGTCGTAGATGTGTCGCAGACTTGGGTCGACCGGGTGCGCCCTGCGTCACGAATGGGAACCCGGACGCCTACCCTGATCGTCTGATGAGCATGCACCAGCCACCCGGCCACCGTCCAGGCCCCCTGGGGATCCTGGCCCGGGTGGGCGGCATCATCGCCATCGCCGTCGTCGCCGGCGTGCTGTTCGCGTTCATGCTGCTGCCGTTCGTCGGAGGCGTCGGCGTCCTGACCCGCGATGTCGTCAAGGACTTCCAGAGCCTGCCGGACTCCCTCAGCACCCCGCCACTGCCACAGCGAACGCTCATCCTCGCCGCCGACGGATCCGTCCTGGCGACGCTGTACTACCAGAACCGCGTCGAGATTCCCCTCGAGAGCATCAGCCCGTTCATGCGCCAGGCCACGGTCGCGATCGAGGACGCACGCTTCCTCGACCACAACGGCGTCGACTTCCGCGGCATCATGCGGTCGCTGGCCACCAACGTCGAACAGGGACAGATCGAGCAGGGAAGCTCGACGCTGACGATGCAGTACGTCAAGAACGTTCTCGTCAACCAGGCCACCAGCGCCGATGCACTGGACGAGGCTCGCGGAGACAGTGCCGCCCGCAAGCTCCGCGAGGTTCGCTACGCGCTCGGACTCGAGAAGATCTTCACCAAGGGCGACATCCTCGAGCGCTATCTGAACATCGCGTACTTCGGCGCCGGGGCCTACGGGGTGGAGGCCGCAGCACGTCGCTACTTCTCCAAGCCGGCCTCGCAGCTGAGCATCGCCGAGGCCGCGACCCTCGCGGGCATCGTCCAGCAGCCCACCGCCTTCGATCCACTGCGCAACCCCGACTTGAGCGCCACGCGACGAAATGTCGTTCTGCGCCGCATGGCCGACCTCGGCTACATCACCCGCGCACAGGCCGATCGCGCAGCCCTGGTGCCCATGACCGCGATGCTCAAACCGACCACGACGAACAACGGATGCACGTCGTCCTGGGCGCCGTTCTTCTGCGACTACGTCGTCCAGACGATCCGCAAGGATTCCGCATTCGGTGCGACACCCGAGGAGCGTGAGGCCTTCCTCCGGCGAGGTGGGTACACGATCCGCACCACGCTGGAGCCCCAGGCCCAGAACGGGGCATTCGACACCGTCACCGGCTACATCCCCATCAAGGACAAGAGCAGGCGGGCAGCCGCAATCTCCATGGTCGAACCCGGCACCGGACACATTCTCGCGATGGCGCAGAACCGCGAGTGGGGGACCGAGGGCCGCGGCAAGACGACCTACAACTACAACGTCGACCGGGCCATGGGCGGCACGATCGGCATGCAGGCCGGCTCCATCTTCAAGGTGTTCCCGATGGCAGCGGCGCTCGAGATGGGCATCTCTCCGAGCGAGTACATCTCATCACCGAGTCCCAAGACGTTCAACGACTTCGTCGACTGCGAGACGGGCGAGAAGTTCGCCCCCGTCACCGTCCGCAACAGCACCACATCCGGAACCCTCGACATGGCGCGGGCAACCGCCTACTCCACGAACACCTACTTCATGACCCTCGAGGAGCGCACCGGCATCTGCCGCCCCGCGGAGATCGCCGAGTCGATGGGCGTTTATCTGGGCAACGGCGATCCGCTGCTTCGCGTCCCCACTCTGGCGATCGGGACCATGGAGGTGACGCCCCTTGCGATGGCGAATGCGTACGCCACCTTCGCGGCGCACGGCATCTACTGCGAACCCGTTGCCATCCTCGACATCCGGGACCGGGATGGCAACGCGATCCCCACGCCGGACGGCGACTGCCGCCGGGTTCTCAAGCGTGACGTCGCCGACACCGTCACCGTCATGCTCAATGGCGTCGTGGACGGCTACATCGGCGGACGCACCGGTGCTGCCATGGCTCTGGACAGTCGCGAGGCCGCCGGCAAGACCGGAACGACCAACGAGTCCGCGGCCGTCTGGTTCGCCGGCTACACGCCCCAGATCGCAGCGGCAGCCTGGGTCGGTGATCCGCGCGGCGGCTTCGCCTATCCGATGAAGGACGTCACGATCAACGGCCGCTACTACTCGCAGGTGTACGGCGGAACCCTGCCCGGACCCATCTGGCACGACTCGATGGAGCTCGCCCTCGCCGGGACCGAGCCGCTCAACTTCGACGTCAAGGCGATCGACGGGCTGTCGACGCAGCGCTACAACCCGGCTCCCACGACGAGCGCGCCGGCCGAGGATGAGATCCCGACGTTCGACAACTCCGAGACGGTCACCGACGCCGAACCAGCGCCCGCTGACGGCGCTGCGGAGGAGCCCGCATTCGAGCCCGCTCCGGC